>Ga0209123_1003548_pt1 | contig 11545 bp, 15 predicted proteins | sample BarGraIncu00431A_FD_184500 | JGI IMG/M metagenome (GOLD analysis project Ga0209123, IMG submission 184500) | Arctic peat soil microbial communities from Barrow, Alaska, USA - Barrow Graham LP Incubations 004-31A (SPAdes) (version 2) | ecosystem: Environmental > Terrestrial > Soil > Wetlands >...
ATGATTTAATCATCTCATATTTATTCGAATTTTCCTATCTATTTTTTAGCTAGAATGTTATCCACAGCGGTTTCCGCAAGCTGTTTCCTATATAATAAAAAATGTCGCGAAAAAAATTCACGACATCTGCAACATTAATATGGATTTTTTCTTAATAATTAATGTAACACAAGATATAAACCATATATACCTTGTGTTTGTGTTATTTTTTATTATTTTAAATTAAGTTTCGCAAAAGCCTCAGCCATAGCAGAATTTCCAGAATTGACAGGTTCCTCTTTCTTATTTTGCTGATTTAAGAATCTACTAACATCCTTTTTATTTAAGGCACTTTTCTCTGATTCTCGACGTTTGTTAAAGGCTGAAAGTTTTTCTCTATATCCACAACCACAAACAAATATCTTATTGTCTCCATCGCCTCTAATCTCCATTTTCTTGTGGCAAGTAGGACAACGTGCATTTGACATTTGTGAAACTCCCTTACGATATCCACAGTCTCTATGGGGCAAACTAGCATTTTTCCTCTTTTACCGCTAACCTCAAGAAGATACTTACCACACTCGGGGCATTTCATTCTTGTAGCGTTATCATGCTTGTATTAACATATTTGCAAGTACCGGACTTATGACAAGACCCCCTTGCGGAGTACCAGAACTTCTTGGCACTAATTCACCGTTTTCCATTTGAAATGGTGCAGTTAACCACCTTTGAATATATATAATAATCCATTCTTCATTTGTGTGTTTCCTTACCATTTTAATTAAAATAGCATCTCCCTTTATATTTCCACTTGTTTGAGCTTACCTAAAATAAATTGGATAATACAGTTTTTTCTATATTTTTTAGGATTACCCACCTTATAAGCCACCTTCGGTTTACTTTCGTTATGTTCCACATTTACCCTGCTGCTTCCTTCAGACCCTACCATTACCAGTAACGCCATTACTCTTAGTTTATCTTCCCGTTGGTTAGGTGACATAAGCTTCTCTCAGTCTATCATCTCAGCGCACATGCTGGGCGTACAAAAAAGACCAACTTATAATACGTTAGCCTCTTTAACAACTATTTCTCTGGGAATAATTTTATTAACACTTTTATTACTATAAATATTAGTATTAGAACTGCAAAAATCCCACCCATTCCTGAAAATAATACGGATACAGCTTGACCAAAATTTTCTTGTACTACACTATTCATCTTTGCCACCTACCTTATAATTTCTAAAATTTGATTAAGTTTAATATTAATCCTCCAGCTACAACTGAAGCTATTTGACCTGCTACATTAGCCCCTACAGCATGCATTAATATAAAGTTTTGTTTGTCTTCCGCACTAGCCATCTTTTGAATCACTCTAGCTGACATTGGAAACGCAGATATTCCAGCTGCCCCTACCATAGGATTAATCTTCTTCTTTAAAAATAGGTTTAAGAGTTTAGCAAATAAAACTCCTCCTATTGTATCGAATATAAATGCAACAAGACCGAGTCCTATTACTATCGCTGTTCTAAGGTTTACAAATGTATCTGCTTTCATAGAAGCTGCAATAGTAATTCCTAGTAATAATGTAATAATATTTACTAGTTCATTTTGAGCAGTTTTAGACAATCTTTCTAAAACTCCACATTCGCGAACTAAATTACCGAACATTAAAAATCCAACTAGTGCTACAGATGTTGGTGCTATTAAACCTGCAATTACAGTAACTACTATTGGAAATAATACTTTTGTTGTTTTTGAAATACTTTCTGGTGTGTATGGCATTCTAATCATTCTCTCCTTTTTAGTAGTAACAAGCTTTATACAAGGAGGTTGGATTACTGGAACTAGAGACATATATGAATATGCCGCCACAGTGATTGGCGCTATAAGTGAACTATGAAAATAATTAGCTACAAATATTGACGTAGGACCATCTGCTGCTCCAATTATTCCAATAGATGCTGCATCCTTTAAATCAAATCCTAGAAGTGTTGCTAAACAAATTGTAAAAAATATTCCAAATTGTGCTGCTGCACCAAATAAAAGCATAGATGGATTAGATAATAATGGTCCAAAATCAATCATTGCTCCTATACCTATAAATAGTAACAAAGGGAACATTTCCGTTGCTATTCCGCCCCTAAATAGAAAATCTAATATACCTTCAATATGTGTACCATTTAACACTTGATCAATTGCACCTGACATTGGTATATTTACAAGTATTGCTCCAAACCCCATAGGCAATAGCAATGTCGGTTCGAATCCCTTAGCAATTGCTAGATAAATTAATATTCCTCCAATAGCCCACATTACAATCTGTTTAATGGTAATTGACATAAAACCTACAAGTAAAAATTCCATTATTTTGTCCTCCCTAATATGTTTGTTTTAAATATTATCCTATTTGAATCATCATAATTCCTGCAATAACCATATCGCCTTTTGAAACCCCTATTGAAAGAACGCTTCCATCTACTGGTGAAGATATTTCATTTTCCATTTTCATTGCTTCAAGTATCATTAGAGTTTGGTCTTTCTTTATTTGATCTCCCACTTTTACAGCTATGCTTAAAATGCTTCCAGCCATAGGTGCCTTAATAGTTAATCCACCTGAAGTATGTGCTTTGCTAACAGCTGGAGCTTGCCTACTACTTTGCGTAATCGTAGCCGCTGCTTCTCCATTTGAAGCAGCTTCTGTATTTGATCCTATTACTTCTTCTATTTCTACTTCATAAACTTTATTATTTAGCTTTATATTGTACTTTTTCATATTAACTCCCACCTTTCTATGCCATTTATACTTTTTACCTTATTCTTGTGATTTTTGAAATATGAAATTCGGAATCAGATTTATCCTGACTTGCCATAGCCGACGCTGCAAGTGCAACCAATATTCTATCTTCTTCATCAATTTCATACACTGTGTTACTGCTTGTTATTGTTTCAATAGACTTGTCTGAGGCCACATTTTCGTCTTTATTAAATATTTTTTTTAATGAGTCAAATAATCCCATTGTTTTCACCACCTTTATATGCTTTACATGGTTACAGTAATATAATGTATTTTTTCCTCACTATCACAAGTGTCTTCATCCAAATCACCACTTAATCTATCCTCAAAAAATTTCTTTGCAACCTGTGGGAATAAAACATATGACAAAACATCTTCAGGCGTAGTGGCTAAATCTCCAATTTCTTTTTTATATTTTTCCATTTCAGGTTTTATTAAGTCTGCTGGTCTTTGAGTTATAACCTGAGCGTCTCCGATGATTTTCTTTTTTATTTCATCTTTTATTGGTGCAGGTGATCTTCCATAAAGTCCTTTAACATAATCTTTTATTTCTTTTGGAATCATTTTATATCTTTCGCCTGATAATACATTAAATACAGATTGAGTTCCTACCATTTGGCTAAGCGGAGTAACTAGAGGTGGAAAACCTAAATCCCCTCTTACCCTAGGTATCTCTCTAAGTACTTCTTCATATCTAGATTCGGCTCCCTGTGCTTTTAACTGAGACAAAAGATTTGAAAGCATCCCTCCTGGAACCTGATAAGTTATAGATTTAGGTTCTACATCCATAACCTTTGGATTAAGTATTCCATTTTTCCTATATTTTTCTTTTATAGGTTTAAAGTAATCTGCGACTTTCCCTAACAATTTAATATCTAATTTAGGATCGCTTTGGCTACCTTTTAGAGTAAGAGCCATTGACTCTGTAGCAGGTTGCGAGGTACCTTCAGAAAATGGCGAAATTGCGGTGTCAATAATATCAATTCCCGCTTCAACAGCCTTCAAATACGTCATAGCTGCTATTCCACTAGTACAATGAGTATGTAACCCTAGTGGTATTTTCACGACTTCTTTTAATCTTTTTACTAATTCATAAGCCGAATATGGCGTTAATATACCTGCCATATCTTTAATACAAATGGAATCTGCTCCAAGCTGCTCTAGTTTTTTTGATAACTCAACATAGTAATCTAAGGTATGTACTACGCTAGTTGTATAACTTATAGCACATTGGCAATGAGCTCCGGCTTCTTTGATAACTCTAATTGAGGTTTCCAAATTTCTTGTGTCATTTAATGCATCAAATACCCTTATTATATCTATACCGTTTTCTATGGCTTTTTTGATAAATGCTTCTACTACATCGTCAGCATAATGCTTATATCCTAGTAGATTCTGACCACGAAGCAGCATTTGAAGTTTAGTATTTTTTACAACCTTACGAATTTCTCTTAATCTTTCCCAAGGATCTTCATTAAGAAATCGCAAACATGCATCAAATGTTGCTCCTCCCCACACTTCCATTGAATAATACCCTACATTATCCATCGTCTCTAGAATTGGTAATATTTCTTCTGTTTTTAACCTGGTAGCAATTAAAGATTGATGTCCATCCCTTAGTGCAGTTTCAGTTATTTTAATTGGCTTCACTATTCTATCACTCCCTAAATGTATCCTTAAATCAAAAATACTTTTTCATTTTATATTTTGTACATTGATATTGAAATACTTAAATGCCATGTTATGTATTTTTTCTGTTAATTCATTCACTGTATGATTTCTTGATCTTCCACATTCAAATGCATTTTTATCACAAAGCAAACATTTTCGTGCCTCAATGTTTAATTCCTGTCTATCTATATGTCTTCCCATAGGATTTAGCACATCATAATCATATAATCTACCTAGAGCATGTGTTTCCTCAATCTTAGTTGTTATTTTTTTAATTACAAACGGAGAAACATTTATAACTGCAAAATACTCTGGCCCACTATTTTCAAATGTAACATGCTCGTGTTGAATCTCTATTAAGTCATCCTTTAATTTTGATTTAAATAACTGCAATCCCTCATCAAATATTTGTTTAATAAGTGAGTTATATTTTATAGGACCAGGTATATTTAACTTATATGATACAATGGTACTTCTAAACTTATTTAATAAATGTTGCTGATACTGCGCCCTTTTTTCCCTTGATTTTAAGATATTTAACAAAGTTTGTTCTTCTCCTCTAAAATATATACTCATCTTAAAAACACCTCATTACTTTACTTTTCTTATAACATCAATAATACTTCCATCTCTATATTCAACAATTGCTACAACTTTGTCTTCATATTTAATTTTTTCAGGAATACCTACAATACCCTCGACTTTTTCCTTTAATTCTTGGATTGGATAGATTGGAATATTTATATTTTTTAATTTTTCTATTAAATCAACCCTTCTTGGATTTATTGCAATACCTACCTCAGTAACTAAAACATCAATACTCTCACCAGGAGTAATAACTGTATTAACGCAGTCAACAACGCAAGGTATTCTACTACGAATTAGAGGAGACACAATAACAGTAAGTTTTGCACAAGCCGCTGTATCTGAATGTCCACCTGATGCCCCTCTTAAAACTCCATCTGATCCAGTCATTACATTTACATTAAAGTCAGTATCTATTTCTAGTGCTGATAAAACTACTACATCTAGTTTATTTGCTATACACCCTTTATTATGAGGATTCGCATAGAATGATGAATCAATCTCATGATGATTTTGATTTTCATCTATTGACTTAACCGCAGTCAAATCAAAACCTTGTACATCAAAAATATGTTTTATTAAACCTTCTTCATGCATCTCAACTATTGGCTTAGTAATTCCACCTAATGCAAAGTTAGCTGTAATTCCTTTAATTAACATTTCATCTTTTAAGAATCTGCTTACTGCAAGTGTTGATCCACCTGAACCTGTTTGAAACGAGAATCCGTCTTTAAAATATCCCGATTCTACTATGACTCTGCTTGCATATTCTGCAATCAATAGTTCCTTTGGATTTTTGGTATACCTGGTAGCACATGAAACTATTCCTGCTGGATCACCTATTTTGTCTATTTTAACCACATAATCAACATCCTTTTGTGAGATGCTAGCAGGTACATTTGGAAAAGGTGCTAAAAAGTCTGTAATAATAACCACTTTATCAGCAAACTCAGCATCAATTTTCGCATATCCTAAAGATCCACAATTAGCAATTCCTCTTGAACCACTAGCATTTCCATAAGTATCAGAAGAAGATGCCCCTAGAAAAGCTACATCTATTTTTATATCTCCTGCTTCTATGGCTCTAGCTCGTCCGCCATGAGATCTGATAATTACTGGTTTCTCCATTAATCCATTTGATATTTCTTCTGCTAATTCTCCTCTTAACCCACTTGTAGTAATTCTTGATATTACTCCGTTTTTTATATGTTTAACTAACTCCTTATGCACACTACTAAGGGAACTAGATGCTAATGTTAGATTCTTTATTCCAAGTTTCGCAATAATATTTACTACCATATTTAGAATATAGTCTCCTTCTCTAAAGTGATGATGAAATGAAATAGTCATTCCATCCTTTAATCCACATTTGACAATAGCTTCCTCTATACTATCTAATAATTTTTCATCTCCAGGCTTAACTGTTTTAATACTATGTGCAGTTTTTACAACTTCTCCATTCAAAAAGAAAGGACTTACATAAACTTTTTTTCCATCTATAATTTCATCAGGAATTTCTCTTCCAATACTATTTTCCATTTTATATTTCCTCCTTGTAGAGTCCTACTGCTGTTGCTAATTGCAATACTCTATTTGCTCTGTCTACAATAGGTTTATCTATCATCTTTCCATTTAAAGAAATAACTCCCAGACCCTGTTCTTTTGCATCTTGAGCAGCTCTTCTAATATTTTCTGATTTTTTAATTTCTTCAGCCGTTGGTGCAAAAATATCACATACAGGTTTAATTTGTCTCGGATTAATAACAGATTTACCATCAAACCCAAGTTGCTTTATTAACTCTACTTCATTTTTAAAACCTTCTTCATCGTCAATATGTGTATAAACCGTATCTAAGGCATAAATTCCCGCTGCTCTTGCTGCAATAACTATTTGCGTTCTTGCGCCCAATAGTTCTAATCCATCAGGATATCTTTTTGTCTTCATATTAGTTGCATAATCCTCAGCACCTAGCGCTATGCCAATAAGTCTTTTGCTTGCTGTAGCAATTTCATAAGCATTTATTACTCCAATAGGGCTTTCAACTGCTGCCATCATTTTTGTACTTCCTATTTCTCTTCCAATCTTTCTTTCTACTTCCTCAATAGCTGCTTCAACTTCATAAATATCTTCTTTTCTTTCTGTTTTTGGTAATCTAATTACATCTACCCCAGCTCTTACCATAGCTTCAACGTCATCTCTCCCATAAGGACCATGTAGCTCGTTTATTCTTACTACTACTTCTGTGTTACCATAATCTATAGTTTTTATTGCATTATATACTAGTAATCTAGCTGAATCCTTTTCATTTATTGCAACTGCATCTTCTAGGTCAAACATTAATGAATCAGCACCATATATACATGCGTCGCTTAACATGCTTGGATTACTTCCTGGCACAAACATCATAGTTCTTCTTAAACGTTCCATTAATTTATTACCTCCCAATTAATTTTTTCTGCGTCGCCCACAGCTCTGTATGCTGCGCATTGCACTCTTGCTTTAATTGTACAATCTAATGCCCCTTTATCTATAGCTATGACTAAACAACTATCTATTCCTAGTGATTCTAAGGTCTCAATAATTACTTTTCTTATCTGTTTTCCAAATTGCTTTTCTACACTACTTTTTAATTGAATTTTAATTCCTAATTCATCTCTTTGTTCCACTCTAATCTGTATATCGCTTGATTCTAGAGTGCCAACCATAGAACTTTTAATAATTTTCATTATATTAGCCTCCGATTAATGTCTATTTTTACTGTTTTTAATTTTTTTAATTATTCCTTCTGCCTCTTTAGATATAAAATAATCATATGTTGTCTCTGGAACAAGTCCTTTTATCTCTTTTACTTTATCTTCCCTAATATATTGTCTTACTGAAGATGCACTTATAGCTTTTCCATTTATACTTAACCTAGGAATTGTTTTGCATATAATTCCATCTTTCTCAAGGGATCCTTTCATTACTTCATTATACTTTTTTGTTACGCTGCAATAAGGTTCCTCTCCCACATATCTACTTGTAATTCCTAGTGCAGGAACAATATATTTTTTGTATACTTCCAGATCCAATTTCGCATGAACTACGACTACATTTTCTTCATCTTTAATAAAATATGAAGGGAATGTAGCATTTGAAATAATATAATCTCCAGTTTTATGAAGAACAATATTTTTTAAATGTGTTGTTCCTCTTCTAACCAGTTCATATCTTACTGAAAATGGTATTACTGACGCTTCCTCTGATACAACAAATACGTGTACTACATCGTTTTCATTAGATGCCTCTTCAATTAAATGTTGATGACCCAATGTAAATGGATTTGCATTTATAACTATTGAAGCCACTCTGCCAGCTTTTATACTTGTCTTCGCGAGTTCTAATGAATAGTTTGTAATATCATTTGATTTATTTTCCATAAATTCAAGTAAATCCTCTACTCTGGCAACTTCATAAAAGCCTAAATCATTAAAAAGTCTAATGTAATTACATTTAGTGTAAAGAAAAATATGAGTAAATCCTCTTTTATATTGCTCATTCATCAAATTTGATACCACCGTATTTAAAGCACCCATACCTTGATACTCTGATTTTACTGCTAAACATCTTAAGGTATTTTTAAAAAATGAACCTGTTGCTATTAACTCATTTGCTTTATAAATTCCAACAGTATAATCTAGATTTTTGTCTAATTTAATTCCTTGTATGTTCAAAAAAATTTCTAGCTTTTTTCTTTCCAACATATCATCAAGAAAGATTCTTTTTCCATTAAAATCATAGTCCATATAGTTTATTTTCCTTTCAAAATCAAAATAATGGTTTGTTATAAATTCCTTGTGTAAATCAGATTAATATGAGCTCTTCTTAAGTATAGGACATTCAATACCTACACCCAAGTTTTTTTGGTGTTTTTCATGTGTTTCCATTGTTCTTTTCCCATCCATTTATTTTACAATTCCTTCTATCATACCCATAAAGATGCTCACTGCCAATAGATCTGCTGACCCACCTGGGCTTATATTTTTTTTAACAAAATCTTTATTAATTTGCTCCAATTTTTGCCTTGCATTAAATTGCTTCATTCCACCAGCCTGTAAAAATTCTCTTGAAATAGACTTTACGCATTTTAAGCTATCGATTCCCCCTCTTATGATTACATTCGTATCTTCACTCTCTGCCATAAGATTTAAAATGATTTCTAAAAATAAATCATTCAATGAAAATTTATTATTAATAGCCCACTCCCTAATTATATGTACAGTACCCTTTTGCACTGTTATAAAACCACTCTCTATTTCTCCTCGTATTCCACTGTATCCAAAATTTTTATATAATCTTTCTCCATGAGTTAATGCTATTTTACTAGAAATATTTTCAAAATCTCTTAATGTCAAATCCTTTGCTACCTTCTTAACTTCCTCACAAATCACTTCCACCGGAAAATTCTGAAAGCCATTTTTTTTATAAAGATTACCTACCACAGCGGAAAGTATGCCTAATGAAAAAATTATGCCTTTATGAGTATTTACTCCATTGGTAGCATCAAACATTGCCTTTTCACACTCCATACCATGGACCCTTATCTTTTTTAATAGTTTAGTATTATCGATATCATTAAAACATAGTCCTTCTAGGGCGCACACAAAAAAGCCTCTATACAATACAGAACTACTTGCCATAAAGGTAAAAAAGTCCATATCCTTATGAGACCCAGAGTTATCTCTATCTACTAAGCCAGGTTTAGGAGTAGTACTTACCTCATAGAGTATGGCCCTTTGTGCTAGAGATGCAATATGATTTGCTAATTCCTCTTTATTTTTCAATTTTTTCACTGGAATCTTTCATTGCAAGAAGCACAATATCACTAGAATCTTTTAGATGTTTTTTTATCACCATTTTAATTCCATCCTCATCTTTATCTACAATTGCCTTTAAAATTTGTCTATGCTCCTTTAACGCTTGTTCCCTTCTAGAATTATGAGAAATAGAAATATTCCTAAATCGTTGAGTATATTCATTTAACTTAGTAATCATAACTGCTAATCTTTTCATTCCACTAGCTTCATATAATTCCAAATTAAATTCTCCAAATAACTTTATAACCTCTTCTACCTTGCCTTCTTTGTTTTTTATCTCAGTTAAGTCAAGTAATCCTTTAATTTCATCAATTTCCTCTGGGGTTATAATTCCCATGGCATTGATTGCTGCTAAAACCTCTAAATTAATTCTTATCTTATAAATCTCTATTACATCGTCTTTAGTTATTCTTTTAACTACGACACCTATTTTAGGAAAATGCTCAACTAATTTTTCTCTTTCAAGTCTTCTTAATGCTTCTCTAACAGGAGTCCTACTTATATTTAATTTTTCTGCATACTCTTTTTCTATAATCCTTTCTCCCACAGGTATTATTCCACTAATAATAGTTCTTCGTAGACTTTCATATACAATTTCTCTTATAGGTAAATTATTAGAGAAATTTGTGTTTTTAATAAGCTCATCCATATAATTTATCATTTAACTCTTCCTTTCTTAATCAAAGTGTGATATATCATCACATATATTGTTTATTTTAAAAAAATAAAAAGGTCAGCACAATAAACCTCACGATTTATTATACTGACCTTATAAAGCTTAACCTTAATAGTTATCTTTAACCACTGTCATTATAAATATTAAATTTTATAAATTATACTGTATTTATCGAAAACCTTTTCATCTAAAGGTAACCGAACTAATAAATCTTACTTTAAACCTTTTATTGACATATACTATAATGAAACAATAACATGTCCAAAAAATTTTGTCAACATAATTTTTTGGACAAATTAATACTTATTATTTTATAATTATTATTAACTTATCCACATTTTTACTACAATCAATAATAACTTCTTTTAATGTTAAATCCGCTTTTAAAGCTTCTTTTATAATATCTTCAACTTCAACCCTTCTGTCCATATAAAAAGCTTGCCTATTATAATTTATCATTGAATAATTTTTACTATTCTCTAGTAATTTTTTTTCAAATAATGTAAGAGTATCTAGAGCATTGATCTCAATTATATTTCCATTAATAACTACTTTTATATCTTTAGGGCCTTTCCCTGTATTTATTTTAATAAATCTAGCAAACAAATTTTTAATCTTATCCTCTACTTCAGTCTTCCTTGTTTTACTTAAAACAGTATTATCATTTATAATAGTTTCATATTGTCTTTGCTTAAATATTTTAACTGCTGCATATTCCATTGCTTCAACCAATTTATCTTGTTTTATAGGTTTTATAACATATTTATCTATCCCTACATTCACTACTTGCAAAATTGTTTCAGCATCCGAAAAAGCTGTAGTAATAATTATTGCACAGTTTTTGTCTATTTCCCTTATCTTCTTCGACATTTCTATTCCATCCATATCTGGCATCTTAAGATCAGTAATAACAATTTCAGGGTTAAATTCCTTAAACTTATTTAACCCATCTTTTCCACTCTCTGCTAGATATAAAGATCG
>Ga0209123_1003549_pt1 | contig 11544 bp, 9 predicted proteins | sample BarGraIncu00431A_FD_184500 | JGI IMG/M metagenome (GOLD analysis project Ga0209123, IMG submission 184500) | Arctic peat soil microbial communities from Barrow, Alaska, USA - Barrow Graham LP Incubations 004-31A (SPAdes) (version 2) | ecosystem: Environmental > Terrestrial > Soil > Wetlands >...
AAAAATGTCGGCTACAAATTTGATAAATGGTTAAGTATCATTTACTATACGCTGCCAATAAAAGAGTATACGAGAAACACTAATTCTGAAAAAGTAAAATTTATTGAGAGGCTATAAAGATTAATTACTGCATTTATAGTTGGAGTGAACATTTCAACTAACAATAAATTTCGCTTTCTGATTTCACGATTATCTTCAAGATCCGGGGGGAGCGATATAATGAATGAAATACTCTACAGACAAATAATTCTCAAGTCCGAAACAGGCTACTCTTATCAAAAAATAATTGTCGATCAAAAAGGAGTTCCATGTGATTATGAGTTTCTTGAAGTCAACTCCGCATTTGAAAAGTACACTGGACTCGATCATTCGGACATTGTGGGTAAAAGAGTCAGTGAAATTCTCCCGAAGATAAAAAACGAAGAATTTGACTGGATAAAAACGTATGGTGATGTTGCACTAAACAGGGGAGAAGTAAAATTTGAACAGTATTTCGAACCGTTGAATCGTTGGTACCGAGTTTCCGCTTATTCACCGGAAAAGTATTATTTTACAACTCTTTTCACTGATATAACGAATGAAAAAGAACAGTTCACTGAATTGAATAGTTTTTTTGATTTCAGTTTGGATTATATGTGCATAACAAACAAAAACGGTACTATCTTAAAAACAAATCAAAAATGGACGGATGTTTTCGGAAATCAATTTGAAAACTTCGGACGAAATGGCTTCGCAAAATGGGTACATCCGGAAGATGTAGCGAGTTTTTTGGTCGATATCACAAAAGTTCATAAATTCGGTGATCTTGAAAAAATTGAAACGAGGGTCAATTGTTGGGATGGTAGTTGCAGAGACTTCGTTTGGCAAGCACATGTTAAAAACAACTTTATCTACATTCAGGCTGAAGACATCACTGAAAGCAAGATACTCAAGAATCAGATTGAAATCAAAGAGAAGATGCTTTTGGCTGTTTTCGAGTTCTCGCAATTGCTATTACTAAATATCAACTATTATCAAGCAATACCTAAGGGATTGGAAATGATTGGTAAGGCAACGAATGTCGATCGTGTATATTATTGGGAAAACAGACATACAGTCGAAGACGATCAGTGGTACAGCACTCAAAAATTTGAATGGTGTAAAGATGGAACTACTGCTCAGATTGATAACCCGGAACTTCAGAATATTCCATTTTATTTAATGGAAGGATTTATCCAACCGATGGTTAAAGGTGAATTATTCGCCTCACTAATCAAAAATATGGACTCCGGAAATGCTAAAAAAACATTAGAAAGTCAACAAATTCTGTCAATCTTAGTATTGCCTGTCTATGTTAATGGATTTTTCCATGGATTTGTTGGTTTCGACGATTGTAAAATAGAAAAAATCTGGAATGAAACCGAAGTATCGCTACTAAAATCTTTCACTTTGTCGCTCTCAAAAATGATAGAACGAAACATTTTGGAAACTGAATTGGATCAGATAAAAAATAGTTTTAATCATTTCGAATTACGATAAACAATGCATTGAGTTCAGACGATAATGTCAAGTACTAAACTTCTGTGATTTCGATTAAGATGTTATAGAATTAATTACTAAATAACGTCTATTTTCTATTTCTGTTGAAGTAATGGTGAGCGACAAGGAGTAATGATCGATGGATAAAGTCGAAATGTTACTGAATTCAATTGATCCTTGGGTTGTTTATCGAACGAAGATTGATTGTCAGAAAGCGGATAGAATGATCCGTCAGTTTTGCGTGTAAAAAAAGAAATAATCGACCATTCATTGATTCAATCGTTGATCCATGAACTGAACGATTGGCCGGGAGAAGTGTTGGCCAGTCATAAAAGTGCCGGCCAACTGTTCCACAAACTTCCATTTATTGCTGATCTGGAAATCACCGTCAATGATGCAGATCTGAGCCAACTGAAAGCATCACTATATCAATTCAGATCAAAAGAAGGTCTGTTTCAGCTGCCGATTCAAATCGCTGCCCATTACGGGGGGACAGGTGAACCTACTCATGGTTGGGCATTGTGCGATGCTCCTTTGATTTTGTATTCAGCAATCAAAACCGGATTGATAAGTGCAACTGAAGCACAGCCATCCATCGAATATTTAATGAGTTTTGTTCAAGAGAATGGATGGCCGTGTACTGTGTCTAAAGAATTAGGTAACTTCAGAGGTCCGGGCAGAAAACAAGATTCGTGTCCGTACGTGAATTTGATCATGTTGAAATTGCTTTCTCTCTCTGATCATTATCGAGCGAGTAAGGAAGCTCATTTCGGAATTCAATGTCTTCTTCATTTATGGGAAACCAGTCAAAAAGAGCATCCGTATATCTTTTATATGGGAACTGATTTCAGGAAATTGAAAGCTCCTTTTATTTGGTATGACATACTCCATGTGACGGAAGTACTATCTCTTTATGAAGAAGCACGAAGTGTTCTGCGATTTATGGAAATGATTTCACTCATCAATTCAAAAATTGATCAAAATAGCGAATTTACGATCGAATCGGTTTGGCAGGCATGGAAAGAATGGGAGTTTGGCCAAAAGAAAAAGCCATCCGACTGGTTGACTTTTCTGGTCATAAGAATCAATAATCGAATTGAAAGTTAGATTGATAACAAGTTCGAAGTAAAATGGATGACGAAATATAATTAACCGATAATAGTGCAACTTATGGCCCGATTTTCGACCACAAACTTAAATCGCATTGATCTAGCAGATTGCTTCCTGCACACAGTACTGTTCCGTCTTTTCGCAGACCGATGGTGTTATAACTTCCGGCTGAGACAGCCACAATATCCGACCATCCGGCTAGATTAAGTTGAAAACTTCCGTTGTTTCCGACAGCAATCACTGTACCGTCACTACGAACTCCGACTGTTGACTGAAAACCGGTTGAAATCATCGTAATTCCTGTCCAAGATGAAGTATTCAATTGATTGACAGAGTTATTACCGATGGCAACAACTGTTCCATCCGCTTTGAGTCCAACGGAATGTGTTCCTCCGGCAGCGATTGCAATGATATTCCGCCATTCTCCGACGTTACAAACTCCCCATGGATTTTCGGTCGACACACAGACAACCGTTCCGTCTGCTTTTAATCCGAGCGCATGGAAGGTACCGACTGAAATTGAGATAATCGTACTCCATGTACTTACATCCCAAGAAACGGTTGCGTCCCAACTGCCGACGACAGTTCCGTCTTTTTTTAATCCCATTGCCGAATGACTTCCGGCTGAAATCATTGTGATGTCTTTCCAATTATCAAAATTTAGGAAGTCGTCAGGATTATTTCCGGCAACGCTGATCGTTCCGTCGACATGAAGTCCCACTGTAAAAAACGTACCGGCTTCAACGGCGACAATATCTTGCCAGCTGTTGACATCCAATTGATGGTATTTATTGGAACCGGCTCGGGCAACCGTACCGTTTGGTCTAACACCGACGGAATGCACACCACCGACAGAAATTGCATTTTGGGTAATTACCGCAACTACTTTATCCGGTACTTTTGCGGTTGCACATGAAGAAAGAATCAACATGAAACTTGTGATCAATAATCGGATGCTCCGTTTCATCACTCATTCTCCTTTCATATATTCATAAAATGGTAAAATACGGTGACACATTATGAGCGAAGATGTTCAACGATTTCTCTATTAATTGATTTGACAGTACTTAATTTTTTAAGTTGTGTATCTGAAAATATTATATCATCATTAAGCCTTAACAATACTGTGTATTATTGACTGTTTGGTTCATGAATAGCACTTTCACTGCGAATTTATTTTCAATCATACTAATTGATTGAATCATTGTCGAAAAAAATCATTATTTTGATACTATAATGGTGCTTGAAATATTATAATGACTGTAGCAGAATAGCGTAAAAAGAGATCGATACTTCGACAATTTGAATGAGAATAATCGGCTCAGGCCTACCTGGGTGGGGGAAGGTTGAAGTATGGCCAAAAAATTCAAAATCTTACTGACAGTCATCATGATGATCATGATCTGCATTTCACCCGCATATAACAATGGTGATAAAAAAGTGATCGATCAAAATGCCGTTCTGTCACTTCAGAATCCAAAAGCAATCAATAAGATGTCGCTGCCAAGAAACAGCGGATCTTCGAAGTCGGAAAGTGAAACGCTGAATCCAATCGCAGACAAGGTCGGAAACCCGGGGAATACGATTGTTTTAACGTTGAATAACATCACCGATCTGGCTAACTTGACGATTTCCGAAAAGATTGTCGGTATCTATGAAAATACGAATTCGATCGCCATTGAGATACCGACCGGCAGTGATCCTGCGAAGATCATTGCGAAGTATGAGAAAAATTCAACCATTAAAGAGGCTTATGTCGATCAGATCGTTGAATTGTTTTATGTGCCTTCCGATCCGCAATACAATCTTTATCAATGGAACTTAAAACGGATCTCGATGGAATCTGCTTGGGATACGACCAAAGGTCAAGCATCGGTCGTTGTAGCCGTTATCGATACAGGATTCGGACCGTATGCGGATGCGGACGGAATCGTTAACGGAGTCGATACGACCGGAGTTGAAATTATGGAGGATACGTATCCTGGACAATATTCGTATGACGGAGGCACTCACGGAACGGCTGTTGTTTCATTGATTGCGTCGACGATGAATACGACTGGAATTGCCGGGATCGCACCGGATGTAACCATTATGCCGATCAAAGTATTTGCTAACGGAGCGACGACGACCACTACGGCGAGAATTGCTTCAGGCATTCGATGGGCAGCGGATCACGGGGCAGATATCATCAACTTGAGTTTAGGTGCCAGTACTTCCACCACGGATCAAGAATCTGCCATTGCTTATGCGTTGGAAAAAGGTGCGTTAGTTGTTGCGGCATCCGGGAATGACGGATTTACAAATCAGATATCTTATCCGGCTGCTTATCCCGGTGTCATAGCGGTAGGATCGACTTCGAAGACGGATACTGTTTCAACGTTTTCCAATAAGGGGAATGCCTTGGATCTGTGTGCACCCGGCGAATTGATCCGGCTTGCTTATCTGGCCGGTGGGGAAGGAGCATTTGCAGATTACAACGGAACTTCCTTTTCTTCACCGACTGTTGCAGCGATCGCTGCACTGGTAAAAAGTCGGTATTCAAGCTATTCCAATGAAACGATCATGGCGATTCTTTATACAGGAACGGATGATCTTCTTCAACCCGGTTGGGATTCGAGCAGTGGGTTCGGAATCATCAATGCACAAAAAGTGTTTACAGTCGCTGCCGACAGTCGAATCTTCGATGGGAATGACAGTAAAGAACTGGCCCAGTTGATCTTAGCGAATAAATCCTATGCTGCCGACTGTTATCCGGCTCTTGACAATGATTATTACAAATTTACATTACTCGATACCAGAACGGTCAATATCATAGTAACTCCGACATCCGATCAAGATTCAGTTGTAGAATTACAGAACAGTGCCGGATCGATCTTGATAAACCGAGATCAAGAGTTATCCGGACTTCCCGAAACATTGAGTACAACGTTGAATGCCGGTACGTATTACATCAATGTGTATGACTATTATGGGGATGCGTTTCTAAACGCGTATACGATCGATCTTCAGATTGAAGATACGGACAGTCCGTTGATCAGCGCCATCTCCCAATCACTCACATTAACGAATGGAAGTGTTTCGACAGCCGATGTGCAAGTCACTGTGACTGATCTCTCCTATTTTGAAACAAGTGCTCTGAAGGACACACAATCGATCTCTTGGCCGATCAAGGATACTTTTACTGAGAACGGCACCTATCTGATTACTGCAATCGACGGTATGTCGAATCTGGCAACGTTTACGTTTACGATTCAGACGAGCGGAATTTTCAATGTAACATTTTCCAGTTTGGGCGGAACAGAAATCGCAAGTGTTCAAGTACCGATCAATGGGTTGATCTCGGAACCGACGCCACCAAGCAGAACAGGGTATAATTTTTTAGGCTGGTACGCTGATGCGCAATATACGGATCTTTGGGATTTTTCGAACGATACCGTAATAAAAAATATGACTTTGTTCGCCAAGTGGCCGGCTATTCAATACTCGATCACATTTGATTCACAGGGCGGAAGCACCGTAGAATCAAAAACAGCCACCTACGGTCAGTTGATAACGCTACCTGTTACGCCGACAAAAACAAACTTTGTTTTCGGAGGTTGGTTCAGAAACAGCACATTTGAAACTCGATGGAATTTTAATTCCGACACGATCCAAGGATCGATGACCTTATATGCGAAATGGCTCGCAATTCCGGCAATCCCAAATGGGTTTAAGATCGAATCACTCAGCTATAATTCAGTTACCGTTTCATGGAATACGGTTGATGGAGCTTCCGGATATGAAGTTTTTAGGTCGACTTCGGCTCTAGGCAATTATATGTTGGTTGGAGCTTCCGTAGTACCTTATTTTACAGATATAACTGTACTGACCGGTACGATCTATTACTATAAAGTCAGATCTTTTGTTTCATACAGCACCAACAAAGAGGCCAGCGCATATAGTTCTGTGTTGACAGCTGACCCATCTCTCAACATTGTCAGTTCGATCACAGCCGACGCCTTTACCTATAATTCGATTCGAATCAAATGGGATCCAACTGACGGAGCTTCCGGCTACGATATTTACCGCTCAGTTGCTTCTGATTCAACTTATGGATTGATCGGATCGACACTTGTATCTGAGATCACAGATGAGAATCTAAGTAGCGGCAACACCTATTACTATAAAGTCAGAGCTTACCGATGGGTGAATTCAATCAAGGTATATTCTTTATACTCACGCAGCATCAACGCTACGCCGATTCCATCAGTTGCCGAACAAATCAACGCTTATAACTTTAATCCGACGTCAATCCAAGTGACTTGGAGACCGGTTCTCGGAGCGATCGGTTATGAAATCTATCGTTCCACGGCAGCCAGCGGTAATTATTACTACCTAAAGACAGTCGCAGTTACCAATTGTTTGGATCTTGGCCTCACAAGAGCAAGCTATTACTATAAAGTCAGAATGTATACCTCTGTAAACGGAAAAATCGTTTATGGAAATTGGACGCAGGCAGCCAGCGCAAACACATACTGATGATTTGGCTGTGAGCGAAATCCACTTGGAGGTAATTGATGGATAAAATAAAAACAGCTCTGCGTTTAGTGATAGTTTATGGCGTTCTACTCTATCTGAGTGAGTTTTTTAAATGGAAGATCACTTCGATCATCACCGTTTTCGGATTATTGATGCTGGTATTTTTCGAACTTATCGCAGCATTGTTGCTGATTGTTTATTTGTTGTGGCTTGTTTTTCGATTTTATAGATCCATAGGAATAAAATCATGGATCCCATTCGTTCTGATGATGTTGGTGATACTGGTTTTTCTGATGATACCTTTTAACGCTTTATCGACTCAATCCGATTTTGCCTTTTATCGAAATAAACGTGAAAAGATCGTGGCGTTGATTCTCAACGATCAATTGGTTGCCGATAACAATGAATTCGTGGCATTACCTGACAATTATAAAGGAACATCATCCGGCGGAAGAGTGCATGTTGTGAAAACGGAACAGACGACAAAGATATTCTTCTATACCTTTGTCGGAATCTTGGATAGTTTTTCAGGCTTTGCTTATGTGAGTGACGATCATCAACTCGAATTCGATGATCCCGAGGGTGATTTCAAAGAAATCATTCAATTAGATCCGCATTGGTTTTGGTTTGCCTCATACTGAGAAAAAACGAAGGAGATTCAAATGAAACTAACAAGCATTGAACTGGAAACGATTCGCAGATGGATGTATCGGGAAGCTCGTCCGATCGATTTAGCACGCTGGCAATACCATTTTGAAAACGGCACACAAAATGAAGTGATCCATTCACTGGCTGCTTATCAAAATTCAGACGGTGGATTCGGATATGGACTTGAAGCTGATTCAGCAAATCCGAACTCATCTCCGATTCAGACGTGGTGCGCTGTTGAACTACTCGAAGAGATCGGTTTCAGTGACACGAATCATCCGATCATTCAAGGAATGCTTGATTACTTGGAGAAGACTGAATTTTTCAGAAACGGTCAATGGTTGGCTGAAATTCCCAGTAACAATGATCATCCCGGAGCTCCCTGGTGGAAGTATAGCGAAAAAGTCGGTGATTGGGAGTATAATCCAACGGCCAGTCTTGTTGGATTTGTGTTGAAACACACCGCAGTGGATTCATCGTTTTATGAACGAGCGAGAATCATCGCACGTCGAGCAATCGATTCTTATCTGCAACGTCAACCGTTGAACGATATGCATGAATGTTATTGTTTTTTGACGTTAGAAAAATATTGCCGTGAAGCGGAAATTTCCGATTTGTTTGATTTGGATAAGATCCAAGAGTTGCTTATTGGTAATGTCTCACGACTGATCACAACTGATCCGGCTGCATGGGCAACTTCTTATGTGTGTAAACCATCGCAATTCTATAAATCACCTGACAGTCCTTATTATGTGGGCAATGAACGAGTCACTCAAACTGAATGTGATTTTATTGTTACCAGTCGAAACAAAGAAGGTATCTGGGATATTACATGGAATTGGGGCAGTGATCCTGATGCTTTCGCAATTGCGAACCTCCATTGGAAATCGACATTAGTTGTCAGAAACATGTTGTTTTTACGTAATTTTAATGGGATAAGTTCAACTATACCGGAGTGAGATTATTTCGAGAATGCTTGTATTGATTTAAAAATTTGTGATTTAGAGTAAATGATAGTAGAATGATGTTAGGAGGTAATTGTATGAAAAGTCTCGATTTTGCGATAAAAATGGAATTAGATGGTTCGGAGTACTATCTCAAGCAAGCTGAATTAAACAAAGATAACCATTTATTCACAGTTTTTTCGATGTTGGCGAAAGATGAAAAGAACCATGCGATTATTCTGCAAAACAAATTTAATCAACTTACGTATGAATTAGTGGATTCGACCAAGATATCGAATCTTTCAAACTTATTTAAGGGAATCGGCGATATTCGATCTGAAGTCAAAAAACTTCCGAGTCAGTTGGATCTGTATAAAAAAGTAATGGAAAAAGAACAAGAAAGTATTAATTTATACACGAAATTACAAGCCGAAGCTGCGAATGAAAATGAGCACAAGTTATTTGCTTTTCTGATCATGCAAGAGGAAAAACATTTCACGATCTTCGAAGAATTAGTCACACTTTTGACCCAACCTGAAGAATGGGTAGAAGATGCTGAATTCGGTGTTAGAAAAGAATATTAGTCGAATCAATAACGAAGTGAACCCTGGAGTCAATTCAGGGTTTTCTTTTGCAACATCGGGTTTAGGAGAAAAAGTTAGGCAAAAGTAACATTTGATAAAATATTGACAAACTTCACAAGTACTGGTAAGATTAACTCATCTTTGCACTGCATACAAATCTACAGTACAACTGAGCAGGCGATGGACGTAAAAGTCCGTGGGGCTGGGCCACTAGTGGCAACAGGAAATCAACTACCTGTGGGACGGTTAAATGTTCTACAGGTATTTTTATACCCTAAACATGATTCTGAAGAGCGTATTGAGACAAAGTTTGACTAATTGCTTGAATAAGCACACGGAGAAAATAGTTATGTCAGAAAAGGATACGAAAGAATTTAAAGGATTAACTACGGCTGAAGCGAAAAAACTGCAGGAGAAATTCGGTAAAAATGAACTTGCGGCTGTAAAGAAAGAAAGTTTCTTTCATAAGATCATCAAGGTGATCAGTGAACCTATGTTTTTATTATTGATCATTGCAGCCGTCATCTACTTCATTTTAGGCGAACCGCGTGATGGGGCGATCATGCTTGTTTTCGTGATCGGAATCATCAGTATTGAAGTCATCCAGGAATGGAAGACGGATAAGACATTAAATGCGTTGAAGGATCTTTCTGCTCCGCGCATCACGGTTATTCGCGATGGAGCTGAGACGGTCATCAACAGTGTTGATTTGGTCCCGGGTGATATTATGCATATCGCTGAAGGTGTCAAAGTCCCGGCGGATGGCGAAGTACTCAAATCTGCTACACTTCGTATCGACGAATCGTCACTTACAGGGGAAGCAGAAGGTGTATGGAAACGCAGCATCGATACGAAATCAGATGAAGTAGCTGAGTATTGGCGCCATGATTATTGTTATGCCGGGACATTGGTAACACAAGGAACCGGTGTAATTAAAGTAGATAAAATCGGACCTTTGACTGAGTACGGAAAAATCGGTACCGATGTCTTATCGGCTCCTGATTTTCCGACCCCGTTGCAACTGCAGACGGATCGTTTAGTCAAGATCTGTGCTACAATAGCTGCCGTCTTGTTTGTTTTGGTCAGTGTGTTTACGTTTATGAATATCAGTGATCATACGTTCACGGAACGAATCATCGAAAGTATTCTTTCGGGAGTTACGCTTGCGATGGCAATGATCCCAGAAGAGTTTCCGGTTATTTTAACGGTCTTTTTATCGATGGGTGCATGGCGACTTGCGAAGAAAAATTCATTGGTCAGAAAACTGCCTTCTGTTGAAACATTGGGTGCTGTTTCTGTCTTATGTGTCGATAAAACAGGTACGATTACATTAAACAAAATGACTGTTCAGAATATGTGGAGTCAAAATGAAGATAGTGTTGAGTTTACCAGAATCATGGGCTTAGGCTGTGAGCCGGATGCGTATGATCCGATGGAAAAAGCCATGATCTCCTATTGTGAACTTCAAGGGTTACCAAAAGAGAAATTATTCAGCGGCGAATTGGTAGAAGATTATGCATTTACCGATGAACTCAAAATGATGGGTCATGTGTGGAGAAATAAAACCGAACTGGTGGTAGCCGCAAAAGGATCACCGGAAAGTCTGCTTCAAATATGTGAGTTAACTAAAGAGCTAAAATCCGGCATTGAAGAAAAAATCAATGAGATGTCCCTGCAAGGATTACGTGTGATCGCCGTTGGTAAAATGGCACTGGCGAATGATGGGGATGTTCCGGTTACTTTGCTTGATTGCCGTCTGCAGTTCTGCGGATTGGTAGGATTAGCCGATCCACCGCGTGAATCAGTAAAAGTCGATATTCAAACTTGTGTCACGGCCGGCGTGCGCGTGGTCATGATCACCGGTGATAACGGGATTACGGCCAGTTCGATTGCGAAACAGATCGGTATGCCTAACAGTGATAAAATCATTACCGGTGATGAACTCAGTAAGATGAGTGATGATGAGCTTCGCGAAAAAGTCAAAAATGTCAGTGTCTTTTCACGAGTCATACCGGAACATAAAATGAGAATCGTCAAAGCATTCAAAGATAACGGTGAAATCGTCGCTATGACAGGTGACGGAGTCAATGATGCGCCGGCATTGAAATATGCCGATATTGGCATCGCCATGGGTAAACGAGGATCAGAAGTTTCGCGTGAAGCAGCTGATTTGATCCTGTTGGATGACAATTTCTCAACGATCGTCGATACGATCAAAGATG
>Ga0209123_1003552_pt1 | contig 11534 bp, 6 predicted proteins | sample BarGraIncu00431A_FD_184500 | JGI IMG/M metagenome (GOLD analysis project Ga0209123, IMG submission 184500) | Arctic peat soil microbial communities from Barrow, Alaska, USA - Barrow Graham LP Incubations 004-31A (SPAdes) (version 2) | ecosystem: Environmental > Terrestrial > Soil > Wetlands >...
AAATCAATAGCTTCTTGTTTATTTCTTTCAAAAGTATATTTATTTATTCTAGATACAATCTCAAAATCTGTCATAAATATTCCTCCATTTTGCTTTTAAGTTCCATAGAATTGCTAAAAGTAGGAATAAAAACAATTTCAATACTATAATTTTTTATATCTGTTTGTAATACTTGCTCATTAAATTTTAAAATCAATTCTTCTATACTTTCTCGGAATTTTTCAATATCTCTATTAATATTCTTTTGAAATACTGCAAAATATATAAATTTAACTTTAGTATTAGTTCTATTAATCGCTTCAATAAATCCCATTTCTTCATTATTTACTAACATATTTAATTCCTGTATTTTATTATTCAAATTAGTATCTCTATAATATTCGATTTCTGGTTGATAAGCCATTATAAATTCACCATAACTGTTTATTGTTTTTCTATTCAAGTGATTTTTGTCACCAGAAATATCAGAAATCAAAGCAGTTTTAGCAGAACTTAAATTACTTACAAATTTTGCTTCAGATAATATGATCTCCAAGAAATCATTTTCATAGTTGCATGCTACTATATCAATTCCTTTTGCCTCATCATTACTTGAATATGCTCTTTTTGATACATATGCTAGTAGTGGATACTGAGATGTTATATTCTTAATATAAAAATCAGTAAATAGTTCACCAAAAATACCATTTATATTTGTTGGTCTATGTGGAGTTTGATTTCCATACCAAATTTTTTTACTATCTTTATCTAAAATTTCTTTGATTATACTATCATCGATTCCATCGTAAATTTTATATGTCTTTATTTTATCTGAATTTCTAACATAATAGGGTAAATATTCTTGAAATATTTTTTTAAAGTTATTTAATTCCTCTTCTGTTGAAAAATCGTATAAATATACTTTAGCAATGTGATTATTGGGTAATTTTGTTTCATTAACAAAAATAAGAGGGGCACAGACACGCTTATAATATTCTTTTAAAATATCATTTTGGTTCATTTCTAATACCTCCTCTTCTATATTCTATTATAACCTAATATATTTTAAGTGTTGTTGTAAACTTTATTTATTTCTAAGCTTTTTGTAAATATATGGTAACATTTCATCCATTAAATATTCCATATAACCTTGTTCATCAAACATTTTAGAAAACATATTATTATTTTGTTCAAATCTCTTCACTGCAACATTTTCAAATTCTTTTCTGTATAGGTGTTTAAATTCATCTCGTGTATTATTTTTTGCGTAACTTATTAGTCTTTCATCATCACACATATCATTTGTGAATTGTTCCAACAATTTGTCCATATTAGTAAATTCAGTTCCAAATTTTTCATTTACCTTGCTAATAATCTCAGATAATGTTTCCTTTTTTTCTTTTCTAATACCTAAATCTCCTGTTATATTTCCTAATCCTTCATCACCACTTAATATAATACTTCCTTCATATGATTTCTGAAGTTTATAATATTCTAAAGATATATTATCACCCAAATCAACAATATCTTTATCTTCTTTTGGTAATATTGCAGATAAAAATTTAACAAATAAATATGTACTATGTGTTTCTTTGTCCATCATCCTATATACACCTGTTATAAACGAGTATATTCTTACAAAAGACGCTAACAATGTTTTGAATAATTGTTGTTTTTCTTTTTCTAAAACGTTATATCTATCAACTGCTGGTTGTAATATTGGTAATAATTTTTGCATTGATTTTTCGTCAATATCTCCTCTATAAAATTGTTTACAGAATTCTTTAACTTCTACATGATGCCATACCAAATAAGTTTCTAATCTATTTTTCAAATCATATATTACATTAGGATCTGTTTCTTTTTCTAAAATTGTAGCTTTGTAATATGGTTCAAATGACTTTTGTATATCTTCTGCTGTATTTACAAAATCTAATATAAATGTATCATTTTTACCTACACATGTTCTATTTAATCTCGATAATGTTTGAACTGCTTTTACTCCCGATAGTTTTTTATCAACAAACATAGTATGTAGTAAAGGCTCATCAAATCCTGTTTGATATTTTTCAGCAACTATTAGAACATTAAAATCTTCATTAAATCTTTTTGGTAATTGTTTTTCTTTTATAGAATTACCCTCTTTATCTTTGTTTAGTTTTTCTTCGGTATATTCAATACCATCATCGTCTATAACTCCTGAAAAAGCAACAAGAACATCTAAATCAGTTAGTTTATGTTTTTTAATATAAGTTTTAAACTCTTTTAAATATCTTACAGCGTGTAATCTTGATGAAGTTACAACCATTGCTTTGGCTCTACCTCCAATTTTTTTATTTGTTATTTCTAAGAATTGTTCTATCATTATAGCGGTTTTTTGTGATAAATTATGAGGATGTAAAGATTCAAATCTAGCTATTGCTTTCATTCCTTTTGAACTATTTATTTCTGGATTTTCTGTTCCAGTTTTAACTATTTGATAATACATGTTGTATGTCATATAGTTTTTCAATATATCAATTATAAATCCTTCTTCTATTGCTTGTTGCATAGAATAAGTATGATATGCCTTAAATGTTCCATCTTGTTGTTTCTCTCCAAACATTTGAAGTGTCTTATCTTTTGGAGTGGCTGTAAAAGCAAAAAATGATAGGTTATCATGATTACCTTGTGATGCTAATTCCTGTACTAATTTATCCTCTTCATCTAATGTGCTTTCTTCTATTTCACTTTCATATTTAGCATACTCTTCTAATACCTTATCTGTATTAGCTAAGGCATGTTTTAATTTTTTTGCTGCTTGTCCTGTCTGTGAAGAATGTGCTTCGTCAACTATAATAGCAAAATTATTATCTGTTCCATTTATATCTTTATATATAACAGGAAACTTTTGTAGTGTAGTAATGATTATTTTTTTACCATTGTTTATTGCATCTCTCAATTGTGTTGACTTACCATCAATTTTTTCTACTACACCCAATACATGATCAAACTGATATATAGTATCTTGTAATTGATTATCTAATACTTTCCTATCAGTTACAACAATTACAGAACTAAATATTTTGTTATCTTTATTATCATGTAAACTTGATAATCTATGTGATAACCAAGCAATTGAGTTGGATTTTCCACTACCTGCACTATGTTGTATTAAATAGTTTTTACCTGCTCCATTTTGTTTTACATCATCTAATAGTTTAGTTACTACATCTAATTGATGATATCTAGGAAATATAATTTTACCTTCTTTATATGTCTTATCTTTTGGAACTTCAATATGTATATATTTGTGTATTATTTCCATTAAAGTATCTTTTTTTAAAACTTTCTCCCATAAATATGAAGTTGGAAATCCATTAGGATTTATAGGGTTACCTTTACCACCTACATTACCAGCACCATTACTACCTTGATTAAAAGGTAAAAAGTAAGTAGAACTTCCCGCTAATTTAGTTGCCATATAACAATCAGTTAAATCAACTGCAAAATGAACTAAACTTCTTGTTCCAAATTCAAATATTGGATCATTAGGATTTCTGTCTATAATATATTGATTTCTTGCATTAGAAGTTGTTTGACCTGTAAATTGATTTTTCAACTCTAATGTTATAATAGGAAAACCATTTAAAAATAATGCTATATCTAAGTTATTATTGTTTAAATTGCTATAATGTAATTGTCTTACACATTCTAGTATATTTTTATTATAGTTATCAGATGATTTTATATTTATACTTGTTTCAGGTTTAAAATAGCATAGTTTGAATTTAACACCTCTATCGGTAAATCCTTGTCTTAATACTTTTATTATACCATTATCATTTATTTCTTTTATAACTCTTTTAACAATAGTAGTATTAGAATCATTTCCATATATTCTAACATATTTGATCCATTCATCAGACTGTGTTTCTTGTATAAACTTAATAAAAGATTCTTCATTTATTGCTATACTTTTATTAAATTTACTAACATCACCTTTAGCATAACCACCATTTTCTAGCAATGATTGTTCTATTATACTTTCAAAATCTTTTTCTTGATAAGACATTTTCAATCCTCCTAATTTTTATAATCTCTAATATCACTTATATTAAATTTTATCCTTATAAAAATTTTTAATTAAATCAATATCGATTACATTATCTCTTTTAGTATTTTTCCAAGGTTTCTCTTTATGTGTTAAATTTCTTAATTGTACCGCAGTAAATCCATTATATTTACTATAAACCTCCATTAATAAGTTTTCGGTTTGTTTATCTATATTTATATCAGAAAAATCTTTAACAATTATTTCTCTATCTTTAAATTTTCTATATTGATCATATACTTCACGTATTACTGGTCCATGTTCCCAGGCTAATATGTCTTCATTAAACAGTTTTTTGCTATTTTTTATTAGATGATATACTTGCGCATAATATAATAACTTTTGTATTTTCATATTAGTCATTATATTAGTTTCTAATCTATTTTTACAGTTCATAAATATAAACCATAGTGCAATCGTACTTGCTTCATACATATTATCTTTTATTTCTATTTTACCTGTAACTGACTCAAATATCAATGCTTTTTTATATTCTTCTAATTTCCCAATAGTTCTAATTCTTTTGTCCATTGAATTATCTATAATATTGCACTTTTCATCCAAATATTTTGATATTTGCTCTTGTTCTTTTAATGGAATAATAATAGTGTTTAAATCTTTGAAATCACATAAATTAAGTCCATATCTTGTCATTCCAATTGCTCTGTATTCAAACCATTTTCTAGTATTATAGTTACCAAATAAATATTTAGTATAATTTAGATTCATTTCATTATAAAATCTAAATCTCATTAGATGATATCCAAAAAGTATATTATCTAAATCTCCTTTTACGACTGTACAATGTCCTATATCTTCTGGTATTTCTGATGAATTAGTAAATAGTACATCACCCCTTAGTAAATCACATTTTTTTGCTTTTTCTGCATTTGCAGATATCATCAAATAATTTTCATTATTACTTATTTCTTTCAAACTATTTTTATATACATCCATATAATGTATTGATTTATATAATTTTTCATTTTCGTATATTTTCTTGTCTACTCCATTTGAATTAAAATCGCCTAAATATTTGAGTTTTTCAATATTCCAATGTTTCGGAATACTTCCTATCCATTCGATACCACTATCTTTTAATTCAATATTTTTAGTTAACCCCTTTGTAATAATTTCCATTATTAAAGAATTTTTATACTCTTTTAAACTCTCTATAATAAGCGTATTTTTATATATTATATCATCTATTTTCTTACATTTATCATCTAAATAATTTGCTATTTTGTCTTGTTCATCTTTGCTTGGCAAAACAATATCTATTTTAGCCATTTCATTATTCATTATTTTATATCCATTAATATCTGCTCTTTTATGAAATACAGCTATATATTCTAGACTATACTTTAGATACTTTAAATTATTATTATCATTTTTAGGTAGTAATGTACCACATACATTTGTACAATTATGTTTACCTTCTCTTAAAAATATAGTTCCTGCATTAGCTCCATCAGTAGTCCAAGTTAACTGGTTTCTATCAAAATCATATGTATTTATATATCCCAAACATCCATTATATTTTGTTTGTGATGAATATACTGGATATTTTCCATTTTGATGTAATTCTAATTGTGATATAACTCTTCCTCTTCCTATTACAAATATTTGGTTTACTTTTCCGATTTTCCAATCACTTGGTATATTTCCTATCCATTCTATTCCACTATCTTTCATTTCTTTCATATTTCAAATAGCTCCTTTAATTCTCCATCTAACTCTTTATCAATTGCCATAATACCTTGCATTATTTCTATAGTTGGTTTAAGAGAATTATATTTATAAAAATATCTTGTAAATGGTATCTCATACCCTATTTTAGTTTTAGATTCATTTATCCAAGAATCTTTTGCAAACGGTAATACTTCTCTCTGAAAATATTCATGTATATTTTCGTTGAGTGGCACATTTTCTGTATCTCTTAAACTTGTATCTGCTTGTGGTATATCTTTTTTATAAAGTATATTAGATTTTTCATCTCTTAATGGATTTTCTATCGTTATTTTCCTATATCCGAATTCTTCATTTTTAAATATTTTACTTATTTCAGTTTCTTTATAGTCCCCATATATTTTAGTTATTTCCTCTATTTGTTTAGGTGATATATCATTTCTTTTTTCTCCTAATGCTTTTCTTCTTTTTTCATACATATTGTTTGCATTTATTAATTGTATTTTACCTCGTCTTTCTCTTGGCTTTTTATTTGATAGTAACCATATGTATGTTGTTATACCTGTATTATAGAATATATTATTTGGTAATGCTATTATGCAATCTAATAAATCTCTTTCTATAACATATCTTCTTATTTCACTTTCTCCACCTTCTGCATCTCCTTTAAATAAAGGAGAACCATTATGTATAATTGCTATTTTAGAACCTTCTGGTTTCATTTTAGAAATAGCATTTTCTAAAAATAGCATTTGACTATCTCCAATACCAGGAAGTCCTGCACCAAATCTACCACCGTGTCCTAATTTAAATTCTTTCATTACTACATCTTTTTCATTTTTCCATTCACGACCAAAAGGAGGATTCATTAAAATAAAATCAAATTTTTCTTCAGGAAATTTATCTTCTGATAATGTATTTCCTTCTTTAATGTTATCTGCATCTAATCCTTTTATAAGCATATCAGCTTTACATATGGCATAAGTTTGATCATTTAGTTCTTGTCCAAAACATATAAGTTTAGCTGTACTATTTATCTTGTTTAAATATTCTATTCCTGCTGATAATATTCCACCTGTTCCACATGCTCCGTCATACATGGTTTTTAATTTACTTTCTCCTGATAATGCTTCACTTTCATCATTAAATACTAAATTAACCATTAATTCTATAACTTCCCTTGGTGTATAATGCTGTCCTGCATCTTCGTTATGGGATTCTGAAAATCTTCTTATTATTTCTTCAAAAATATATCCCATTTCTATATTAGATATTTTATTAGGATGTAAATCTGCATTTTCTGTTGTAAATTCATATATAACATTATATAAGATGTTTTTCTCAACCATAGTATCTATATGTTTTTCAAATTTAAATTTCTTAATTATATCTAATGCATTTTCTGAAAATCCATTTATATATGCCTTAAAATTAACTTCTATATTATTAGGATCATCTAATAACTTTTTAAAATCAAATTTACTTGTATTATAGAAAGAGTGTCCAGCTGTATTTCTAAGTATTGGTTCTTTAATTGATATTTTTAATTCTTCATTTTTCTTTACTACTGCTGCTTTTGTATCAGCTAATACACAATCAAATCTTTTTAATACAGTAAGTGGTAATATAACCTCCCCATATTCATGTGGTTTATATACTCCAGTTAATTTGTCAGCTATGCTCCATATTAGGCTAGCTTTTTCATTTATATTCGTTGATAAACTCATTTTGTATTATCCCCTTTACTATTTTTCTGCATTTTATTATTACATACATTATTATACTATTATTATACAAAAAAATCAAATATTCGACAATAATAATTAGTTATTATCTTAATTTGTTAAAAATATAATAGAAAGGAGTAAAACTTTTATTTTAAATTAATAAAGTTTTACTCCTTTCCAACGTATTTACATATCTAATATTTTCTTTAAATATTTTATTGCATAGCGTCTTTTTAAGATTTCATGATACTTTTGATTATAGTAATTACATAGGCAGCTGTAACATGCACAATCACCATCACTATTTCCACCACAATCACATTGTTCTACAACTTTTAATGATTCTTTAAAAACTTCTTTTAGCTCTTCTGTTGTTGCTTCTGCCATATATCTAACATGTCCAGCACCTCCTGGAACATTGTCAAATATAGTAAATACAAATATACTAATAATTACAATAATAATTATTAAAATACTTATTGTAATTATTTTTAAACTTTTACTTTTCATATTTATCCCTCCCAAGGTTCTGGTGCTGGCATAAATTCCTCTATAAACTTCCATGTTTTTCCCATATCATTTGAAATATATGCAGCTTTTGATCCACCTTCATAATCTCCATCTGTTCCTTGACCTACAACTAAAGTTAATACTCCATCTTTAAGTTTTGGTATTTCTGGTGTGTCATATATTTCAAGCCATTTCGAATTATCTTGATCTAAATTACCTTTGAAAGTACCACTTGGTAATACAAGTGTATTAAAAGTTTTAAATGAGTCATATGATACTTTTATGGATGAACTACCTCCATCTGCTGAAGGATTTATTATATATGTTAAGTTTTCATTAAAGGTAATAAAACTACTGCCTTTTTTCAAACTCCCTATATTATTGTAATCATTTATTTTATTCCAATTTACACCTGAATTAGTAGTTTTATATATAGCAGGTGCATAACTTCCCATTGCATAATCTTCACTTACAACCATATATCCAGTATTTACATCTACAAAATATATGTATGTGATATCACCTAAATTACTACCACAATTTACTATACTAAAAGTTTTACATTTATCATTAGAAATTGCTATTTTATTATTAAAATAAACATATGTTAAATTAGGTGATATTTGATACAATCCATCATATAATTTATATTCATTATTACCTAATAATCCTTCAAATTCATTAACTTCAAATTTTTGCCATGTTTTACTATAGTCGTAAGTAAAATATAAACTACTATTTTCTATTTTATATGTACATTCTTTATTTAAATCTTGATATTTTTTCTTATTCATAAATTGATAATATTCTTGATCTCTATCTGATTCACCACTTTTATTATATTGTTCTAATCCATATGCTGCTGGTCTTATTCTTCTTGTAACAAAACATAGTTCATTACTCAAATTATAGTTTTCAATAGTTTCTAATTTTAATACCCATTGACAAGATAATATTTTATCATCTAAAGCTCCCCAATCATGAAAATAATTTATATTTTTACTTGTTGTTTCAACATTAAAATTTACTTGTATATCTTTTTCCTCTGAATCAAGTATTTCTATACTATCAAAATTTAAATTTTTAAGTCTAATATCATTCTTCACATATTTTTGCATGTATTGTTCTACATATTCTTTAACCCATTTCATTGCTAGCTTATCTAAATTTTTATCCTCTTTTACTTTAACATAAAAATTATTTTCCGGAATAATTACAGTTTCATTTTGTTTTGTAAGATAAAATACAAAGTATGATAATACTCCAACTAAAATTAATAGTACTATGATAATAAATGGTACAATATATTTAATAATTTTTTCTTTATTTAAATTTATCTTTTTCATAAAACTTTTTCTCCTATTATCTAATATGATTTTACAGGTATTTTGCTACTATCTGAAATAGTTTTAAGTCCCTCCGAGGAAACTTTTTCTCCTATACTTACAAGTTTATATGGTGTATATATAGTTGTATAACTTTCGCTTTTGTTAATTACCTTTTTACCGTTAATAGGTTGCTCGTAATATGTTACTGTTTCCTTAACATCATCTGCACCATCTCTTTTTATTCTAAGCATTATTTCACCAGTTGAATATCCTTCAGCATCTTGGGCACCCCAAGTTGATATACCTCGCTTTATAGGATATTCTGACTTAACTTTATATTCTACTATAGCTACAAATTCTTCTCTATCTCCTGCAACTATGTAATCTTCAATTGGAATAAAATTAGATATCTTTTGATTTGGTAAGACATCATCATTATAAAATTTTTGACAATAGTCACTAAGTATATTATTTGCAACTAATCCAATACTTTGAATTGTATTTTCAACATTTGGTTCTATTATTTTTACCTCTTTCATAGGAAATTTTTCTAGTATTTCATAGCTTAAAGAACCATTTTCATATATATCAAAGAACTGACTTACCTTTATACATTTGTTTCTTAAATCTTCATTATCACCATCTAGTACAACTTGCCATCCATATGTTTTGTATTGTTGATAAGTAAAACTTGTAAGTGGTAATAAATTGAATTGCTTTCTAATAGTATCTATTGCTTCTTTATAATCTTTTTTAAATTCACTAAATGCTAAATTTGAATTTTTAAATACTTTTACTCCACTTTCATTTATTGTCATACCATAAAATTCACTACTTCCAAATAATTTATATCCCTCGTTTATATAGCTGTTTACAACATCAAAAGTTAGATTAACTATTGGATTATAATATTCTCTTGTAACTGTAGTTTTTTGGTCATTTACAAAAACATAATGTATAGTATCTAAGTTTTTTATTAAAGAGAATAGTACCATATTATTATATTCTAATGTAATAGTTTTTTCATCCATATTATAGTATATAGTTAGTTCATAAGGTTTAATAGTAGTTTGAAGTTCTATTTTTTGTTTATATTTAGAAAAAGGTAATAGTTCTAGTATTGCATTAACACTTGAATTATTTCCAATATACGTATTTTCATATTGGCTCAATTTATCTATATTTGTTATTTCCTTTTTATTTAATACTTTTGCTGTACAAAACGTAAGTCCCATAATGAGTATAACAAAAATCGAAATCATTGATACAATCATCGTATGCTTCTTAAAGTTATCAAATAATTTAATCATAATTATTCTTTTTTCTAAATTTTTCTGATCATCACTAATACATAAAGCTTTTGCAATAAACATATTACTTTTTAAATTTGTAATATTAACTAATGTTTTAGAATATTCTTGTCTTTCTTTTTCATTCTTATTTTGTAATGCTATTTCATCAGTTGCCATTTCAACATCTTTTTTCAAAGCTATTAACATGAACCAAATTAATGGATTAAAAAAGTAAATATATTTTATTATAGTAACTAACATAATAAGTATATTGTCTTTTCTTTTGTAATGTGCTAATTCATGGGAAAATATATATTCCATTTGTTCATCAAACAGATTATTAATATTTTCATTTAAAAGTATTCTAACATTAAATATTCCAGATATAGATGGAACTTTTATATAACTTTGAAATACAATTTTTATATTTTTTTTAATATTTAAATCTTTTTTACATTTTTCTAAAATATATAATAATTTAGTATCATTACATATATTTTTACCTATTTTTCTGTTGAATACTATGTAACTAACAATATATATTAATAATATTACACACACAATAAATAGCCATAAATACGGTAATACAATATCAAATACTAATGATTTTATATATGTGTTATTTACGTTATTTTTAAGAGAATCTATATTATCACTGCCTAATGCCTCGTTATATGTAATATTATTATCATATTCACTTTTAACTTTATCATATTCTTCTCTATATGATGTATCTGATATATTACTAATTTCTGTATTAAAAATTAAAATATTAGTTGGAATATAGTTGTATATACTATATTTACTTTGTATATTTATTGGCACTAAAAGTGTAAACAAAAAAACAATCCAAATTCTACTTACCCATTTAGGTGATATTTTTTTTCTTAATATATTTCCTAAAATTATTAAAACA
>Ga0209123_1003553_pt1 | contig 11528 bp, 10 predicted proteins | sample BarGraIncu00431A_FD_184500 | JGI IMG/M metagenome (GOLD analysis project Ga0209123, IMG submission 184500) | Arctic peat soil microbial communities from Barrow, Alaska, USA - Barrow Graham LP Incubations 004-31A (SPAdes) (version 2) | ecosystem: Environmental > Terrestrial > Soil > Wetlands >...
TTCACAAAAAGACAAAAAGAGTAACAAATCAGATGAAAGCAATATTTCTGTAGACACTACTTCAAAAAATGGACAAATGGTAATTAATATATCAGAAAAGTAATCATTAATAAAATTTACATTTCATGTAAAAAATACATATGAGAAATCATATGTATTTTTTGCATACAAATTGTTTTATAAACAGTTTATTTAAGCAGTTATTATTATATTTGATAGTTGCTATATGTATATATCACAACTAGATCAACATACACATATATCTTGTAGTTCTGCTAACTAATATAATAATGTTAATAGTTTAATACGTATAAATTTGGCTAAGACTAGGTAAGTAGTGTATATTAGTAGTATAGAGGATCCATTTTCTCACTATATTATCGTAAAAGGAAGGTGCTATTTTGAAGGATTTTAGAATTCTTTTAGTGGAAGATGAAAGGCTAATGTCAACATTTATTGAAATGGAACTAAGTCATGAAGGATATAAAGTTGATGTTGCTTATGATGGACGAGAGGGTTTAACTATAGCTGAGGAAAATGAATATAATTTAATACTTCTTGATATTATGTTGCCAGGACTTAATGGAATAGAAGTTTGTAGAAGGATAAGACGGTTCTCGGTTGTACCTGTAATTATGCTTACTGCTAAAAGTGATATATCAGATAAGGTTTTAGGACTTGATGTAGGTGCAAATGATTATCTGACAAAACCATTTGCAATTGAAGAACTATTAGCAAGAATTAGGGTATATCAAAGAGGGACATCTATAGGAAATATGACTGATGAGATTAAGGTAAAAGATATTGTTATGGACAATAAAGCACATAATGTTAAGAGAGGTAGTAAAGAAATTGAACTTACAAAGAAAGAGTTCGACCTTTTAGAAGTACTTTTAATAAACAAAAATGTTGTACTTACAAGAGCACAATTAATCGAGAAGGTATGGGGTTATGACTATATAGGGGATACTAATGTTGTAGATGTGTTTATAAGATATTTACGATGTAAAATTGATGATGGCTTTGAGGATAAACTTATAACCACTGTAAGAGGAGTAGGATATGTTGTTAGAGGTGAGTAATTATGAATTTTAAAATTATAAGTTCTAAAATTATGAATTGGAAAATGATTAAAAGTGCAAAAATATCTTTAAAATTAACGGTGATTTATGCTGTAATGTTTTCATTAGTATTACTTATTTTAAATGCGTCAATTCTATATGGTATAAAATATTACTTGTATGGTCAGGCTAATAAACAAATAGAAGATGTCAAAGCAATAGTTGTAAATAATGTTATGTCTCGAAATGAGCATGGAGATTTATCAGATAAAGAACTCATTTCAGATGTTACTTCACAGCAAAATGTATCAATAAGAATATTAGGTCAAGATGGAAAAGTACTAAACAAATCAAAAGAATTTAATTATAATATTACAGTGAAAGAACCTTTTGATAAAATAAAAAAATTTAAAAAAGATGATAAGCACTTAGTATATAAAAATTTAAAAATTAATACTAAAGAAAACGGCTTAATATACATTCAGATAGTAAAACATATGGATAATGAATATGAATTTATGAATATTTTATTTGCTTTGATGGCAATAGCTGATTTTATAGGTATGATTGCTTCAATTATATTAGGGTATGGTATAAGCAAAAAAATGTTAGAACCTATTGACCAAATAACTAAGGCTGCTGATAATATTAGCATTAATAATTTATTAGGAAGAATTGAGGTTGCGGGTCCTAATGATGAACTTAAAAGGTTGGGTATAACTTTTAATAAAATGATAGATAGACTTCAAGAATCTTTTGATAGGCAAATTCAATTTGTATCTGATGCATCACATGAGCTTAGAACTCCTATTGCAGTTATCCAAGGGTATGCAAACCTAATTGATAGATGGGGTAAAGATGATCGAGCAGCTTTAGAAAAATCTATCCATGCTATAAAACTAGAAACTAGTAATATGACAAATTTAGTTGAAAAACTATTGTTTATTGCTAAGGGTAATAGCGGAAATCAAAGAATTGAGAAAGAGAATTTTTTGCTCAATGAGCTTATTTGTGAAGTAATTGAGGAGAGTAAACTCATAGATCATACTCATATTATATCAAGTGATAAAAATGATACCATTAGTATATTTGCAGATTATAAAATGATGAAGCAGATGCTTAGAATACTAATTGATAATAGTATTAAATTTACACCCCAAAATGGCCTTATTAATATAAGGTCAGAGGTCACGCGTAGTACGGTAAAAATTACAGTTAGTGATAGCGGCGTGGGAATACCAGAAGACGAAATCCAAAATGTATTTGAAAGATTTTATACTGTTGATAAATCTAGATCTAAAGAAAAAGGTGGTACTGGACTTGGACTATCTATTGCTAAGTTGATTGTGGATGTACATAAAGGAACTATAAGTGTAGATAGTAAGGAAGGTCTGGGAACAAAAATAACTGTTATATTAAATACATAGATTTAATATTTTGTTGTTATCTAGGCATTTTTTATTAAAAGATGCTAATTATTAAGTCAAATCTAAGCTTCTTTTAATGAGATTTTAATCTTAGATATATATTATATAAGATATGGGGGACAATTACAGAATCTCCTAGTAATTAAAGGAGGAATGATGAAAATGATGTCCCTATTACAGAGATTTGATGACTCTATATTATTGTTTGTAAAATATAACATGCATGGACTTATTATGGATAAAGTTATGGTTCTAGCAACTTACTTAGGTAATGGTGCAATCATATGGATTATAATATCGGTGATACTCATAAGTAACAAAAAATATAGAAAAGTAGGATTTATGGCTTTATCAGCACTAATACTAAGTGCAATTTTAGGAGATGAGATACTAAAAAATGTATTTAGACGTGTGCGGCCATCAGACACTATAGCAACAATGAACCTTTTAATAACGAGGCCACTTTCTTATTCATTTCCATCAGGGCACACTATGTCGTCATTTGCAGTTGCAGGGGTATTAGCAAAATGTTTGAAAAAGTATGCAATTGAATTTATAAGTTTAGCATCTTTGATAGCTTTTTCTAGGGTGTATTTATATGTACATTATCCTACAGATGTTTTAGCAGGGGCGATTTTAGGGCTTATGTGTAGTGCAATAGTAATTTACTTGTTTAATAAAGGAAACAATAATTCAAAGGTTAAGATATAAGACAATATACTCTATAGAGTAGACAATTTTTAGAAGTCTATTTTGTAGGGTATTTTTATTTTATGATTGTATGTCTTATTATTTTATGTTAAGTTACGAATAAGAATGAATTTTAAAATTCAAAAATATGAGAAGGATGTGTATTGTGGATAAAAAGCGAAGTCTTATTGTGGTTGAAGGAATTGTTCAGGGTGTTGGCTTCAGACCATTTGTATATAATCTGGCAAAAATGTTAGGGTTAAAAGGATGGGTGAATAACAATTCGCAAGGAGTTTATATAGATGTTGAGGGATCAAATGAAGAGCTAGATAAATTTGTGAAGTGTCTTGAAAATAACTCTCCACCCCTTGCTCGAATAGAAAAAATAACTATAAAGACAGATAAATTATTAAATTATTCGGATTTTGAAATTAAAGAAAGTGAAAAGAGTTTAGATAAAATTACTCTTGTTTCACCAGATATAGCTACTTGTAGTGATTGTACAGAGGATATATTAAATTTAAATAATAGGAGAAGAGGATACACATTTACCAATTGTACAAATTGTGGTCCTAGGTTTTCTATAATTAAAGAATTACCTTATGATAGGTGCAAAACCACAATGAATGAATTTAAAATGTGTAAGGAATGCAGTAATGAATATTTAGATCCAACAAATAGAAGATTCCATGCACAACCAAATGCCTGCAAGGCTTGTGGTCCCGAGCTTTGGATAGAGAATTCTAAAGGCAACAGAGTAGATATAGAAGATCCTATAAGTTTTGCTCAAAACATGCTTAGTCAAGGAAAAATATTTGCTATAAAAGGTTTAGGAGGGTTTCATCTTGCTTGTGATGGATTGAATGAAAATGCAGTGAGTAATCTAAGGAAGAGAAAAAAAAGACCATTTAAACCTCTTGCGGTTATGATAAAGGATTTAGAGACAGTAGAAAAATATTGTAGGATAAACCAATTAGAAAAAGAAATACTAACTGGAATAAAAAAACCAATTGTTATTTTGAATCAAAAGGAAAAATTTGATTTACCTCAAAATATTGCACCTAATCAAAAAACAATTGGAGTAATGCTACCATATACGCCTATACATATTTTATTGTTTTCAGAAAAAATTAGTGTGCTTATTATGACTAGTGCAAATATTAATGGCTTACCTATAGAGTATAAAGATGATTCTGCAAGAGATGGCCTATCGGATATTGTAGATTATTTTGTTATGCATAATCGTGAAATATATGTTCCAATTGATGATTCTGTATTAAAGGTTGTAGATGAGAAACAAACAATCATAAGGCGTGCTCGAGGTTATACACCTGAACCCTTTAGATGGAATAATATGAGAAATATATTAGCTTGTGGACCAAATATGAAAAATACTTTTTGCATTAGTAAAGGAGGTTTCTTGTTTTTAAGTCAATTTAATGGTGACCTCCAAAATTTAGAGACCTATGAACACTATAAAAAAAATGTAGAGCATTTTAAAAAAATATTTTCTTTTTCTCCACAATTTATAGCACATGATATGCATCCAGGATATATGTCAACTAAGTATGCATTAGAATATGATTTGCAAAGGATTGCGGTGCAACATCATCATGCCCACATAGTTAGTAACATGTTTGAAAATAATCTAGAGAAAAAGGTTATTGGAGTTTGTTTTGATGGAACTGGGTATGGAACTGATGGTAAAATATGGGGAGGAGAATTTCTCATTTGTGATCGACTTGAATTCACAAGAGTAGCTCATCTTGATTATATAAAAATGCCTGGTGGTGAAAAGGCAATTAAGGAGCCCTTTAGAATGGCAGTTTCTTATCTTTATAAATCCTTAAGTTCACAAAAAAGTAAAAAAGAAGTTATAGATATGATTTTTGAGTTATATGGTAAAAAGGCTATTAACATAATTAATATGTTAAATGCAAACATCAATTGCATAGAGACTTCGAGCATGGGTAGACTTTTTGATGCTATGGCAAATATAATTGGAATTACAGATGTAGTAACATATGAAGGACAGGCATCCATTGAGCTTGAAGCTATGTCAGAAATGGATATTGAAGAAGCATATTCTTATAAAGTAATAAAGCGGGATATTTATATTATAGAGCCCTATGAAATGATTATTGAGGCGATAAAAGACAAAACAAATGGGGTATCGGCTAAAATTATAACTTCAAAATTTCAAAATACTATTGTTAATTTAACAATAAGCATATGTGAGAAAATAAGAGAAGATTCAAATATAAATGAAGTAACGCTAAGTGGAGGAGTTTTTCAAAATACTTTTTTATTTAAAAAAATATGTTTAAAGTTAAGATATAGCAATTTTAAAGTTTATACTCATAAGGATTTACCATCTAATGATGGAGGGATAGCTATAGGACAGCTAATTATAGCAAATGAAATAATAGAAAATGATTTACAAATAAGGAATGCTTCTATAAATAAATAATACTAATTATAAGGAAGGACAGCAGTTTTAAAAATTGCTGTCCTTCCTTATATGAGAAAAATATATTAAATACTACAATGTAAGCCTTTAATGGTTAGTTTAACATGATTTAATACAAACTTAAAAATTAACAAAATAATAGTCTAAACGACATATTTTGCTAAATTATACATTGACAAAAATATAACTGCCACTTATAATGACGTTGATAATAATTATTAATGTCATTATAACTGAAAACATATACAGGACGTCCTGTACATGTTTTCTCAAACTTTGTTATACAACCTGGTGTGTGAAAAAAGGACCTAACATCAGGTTTAATTTTTTATAAACACTTATGCATAAGTGTTTAATGGATAATTTAACATAACTTAACAAGATGATAATGATTACGACATATTTCACGTGTATATTGGTATTAAAGGGAAAACCGTCGACAGTTTTTTTGAAAATTGAGGGAGGATATTTATGAAAATAAGTAGAAGAGATTTTTTAAAGTGGTCTGTTGCGGCAGGAGTTGCTTTAAATGTAGATTTTGATCTTGCGAATGTAAACACTGTTCTTGCCGCAGAAACAGATCCACCAATAATATGGATTCAAGGCGCAGGCTGCTCTGGATGCACAATTTCTACTTTAAACGTAACTAATCCAGCTACTATTGATGATGTTCTTTTAAATAAAATAAGTATGAAATACAACAGCACAATTATGACTGCTTCAGGTGATATTGCAATGCAAACACTTGACCAAAGTGCTACTTCGTATAAGGGCCAATTTATACTAGTTATAGAGGGGGCAATACCTACTGGTGCTAGTGGGAACTACTGTATAATTGGCGAGGTTAATGGAATTCCATTAACCATGCAACAAGCCGTTTTAAAATATGGTCCAATGGCAAAATATGTAGTAGCTGCGGGAACTTGTGCTTCCTTTGGTGGAGTTCCAGCAACAGGTGCAAACAGTACTGGATGCCAAAGTGCTAAAACTATATTAACTGGAAAAACAACTAACCCTGTAGTATGTTTACCTGGTTGTCCTGTTCATCCTACAGTTTTGATTCAATCTCTTTTGGACTTGATTTTAGTTGGGAAGCCAGCCGTAGATACATATAATAGACCTACTAAATATTATGGTAAATCTGTACATGGTGCATGCCCAAGAAGAGACACTGGAGATGCACATGGAATAGGATCAGCAACTGGATGTTTCGAGTCATATGGATGCATGGGACCAGGTTGTCAAAATATATGTCCATCTATGAAATGGAATAATGGTCAAGCTTGGTGCATAGGTGTTAATTACCCTTGCATAGGATGTGCAAATCCTACATTCCCAACAAATCCATTACTAAGCAACCGTGATTAATTTATTTAAGAATAGTACATTACAATATGCTGAGTTCACGTAATATCACCAGTGGAAATTGAAATTAGAAGAAAGCCCGTTGACAGTTTTTTAAAGTTGAAGGAGGATATTTATGAAAATAAGTAGAAGAAATTTTTTAAAGTGGTCTGTTGGCGGCAGTTGCTTTAAATGTAGATTTTGATCTTGCGAACGTAAACACTGTTCTTGCCACAGAGACAGATCCACCAATAATTTGGATTCAAGGTGCAGGATGCTCTGGATGCACAATATCAACTTTAAATGTAACTAATCCGACCACTATTGATGATGTCCTCTTAAATAAAATAAGTATGAAATATAACAGCACAATTATGACTGCTTCAGGTGATCTTGCAATGCAAACACTTGATCAAAGTGCCACTTCGTATAAGGGTCAATTTATACTAGTTATAGAGGGTGCAATACCTACAGGAGCGAGTGGGAATTATTGCATAATTGGAGAGGTTAATGGAGTTCCATTGACAATGCAACAAGCTGTTTTAAAATATGGGCCTATGGCAAAATATGTAGTAGCTGCAGGAACTTGTGCTTCATTTGGTGGAGTTCCGGCAAGCGGCCCAAATAGTACTGGATGTCAAAGTGTTAAAACTATATTAACTGGGAAAACAACTAATCCTATAGTGAATTTACCAAGCTGTCCTGTTCATCCTACTGTTTTAATTCAATCTCTTTTGGATCTGATTTTAATTGGTATGCCAGCAGTAGATAATAACAATAGACCTACTAAATATTATGGGACAACTGTACACAATACGTGTCCATGAAAAGGAACAGGAAATGCAGGACATATAGGTTCAGCAACTGGATGCTTTCTATCATTAGGATGCAAGGGAACGACAACTGATAATGTTTGTACATCATTAAAATGGAATAATGGACAATCATGGTGTATGAATGTTAATTATCCTTGCATAGGATGTGCAAATTCTACCTTCCCAACAAATCCACTATTATAGGTCTATCCTACTATTAATTTATTAAAGAAAGGAATGATAATAGATGAGTACTATAGTATTAGATCCAATAACTAGACTTGAAGGACATTTAAAGGTTTCAGTAACTCTTGACGCGAGCAACATTGTAACAGCTGCGGAGTCAACAGGTAATTTATTTAGAGACTTTGAAAATATGCTTATAGGCAGAGTACCAAAGGATGCAGCATTCTTAACGCAAAGAATTTGTGGGATTTGCCCTGTATCCCATGCAATTGCATCTTCCAAAGCTGTTGAAGCTGCATCAGGGTTTACTCCAAATTTACAAGCCCTTCTTTTAAGAGACTTAATACAAGGAGCTAACTTTATATCTAATAGCATATTACATTTTTATCAACTAGCATTAATGGATTATGTTAAGGGACCACAGGTCCACCCTTGGACTCCAGGTTATACCCAGGATTATAAGTTTAATTCTACTGATAGCCAAACTTTAATAGATAACTATGTTACAGCTTTGTCAATAAGGCGAAAAGCACATGAGATGGGTGCAATTTTTGGGGGTAAACTTCCACATGTGGGCAATGTAGTTCCAGGAGGCGTAACTGCTATTCCAACAGCAACCAACATAACAAATTTTAGAAATTATTTAAATGCTATTACAACTTTTATCACAGGTACATATAAAGCTGATGTTAATCTATTGGCTACAACATATAGTGATTACTACACCATAGGAAAAGGATATGGTAATTTAATATCCTATGGAGTATTTGATACAAATACAACAGGCAGTAAGCTCTTCCCAGCGGGTACTGTCACAAATGGAGTAGTAGGAGGATTCTCAACTGCAAATATAAAAGAATACGTAGGACATTCCTGGTATACATCACCATCTGGTGTTAATCCAGCAAGTGAAACTACAACTCCAAGCTTTGGTAAAACAGGTGCTTATACCTGGCTTAAAGCGCCAAGATATAATGGTACTCCTTATGAAGCAGGAAGCCTCGCAAGGACTTGGATTAGCGGAGATTATAGAAATGGAATTTCTGTAATGGATAGGCATATGGCTAGATATACTGAAACAGCTAAGATAGCTACTAATATGCAGACATGGCTTAATCAAATAGTAACTGGTGCAAGTGCGTTTACAAATCTTGGTGCACCAGTTTCAGGAAGTGGAATAGGATTAACAGAGGCACCAAGAGGGGCTCTTGGACATTGGGTTTCTGTTGCAACTTCAAAAATATCTAAATACCAAATAGTAACCCCAACTTGTTGGAATGCCTCACCAATGGATGATGCAGGACAAGTGGGTCCTATTGAAAAGGCTTTAATTGGAACTCATGTTGTAGATATAGCGCAACCGGTTGAACTTTTAAGAATAGTTCATTCATTTGATCCATGTACAGGGTGCTCGGTACATGTAATGTCTCCAGAAGGAATTGAAATGTCAAACTTTGTTGTACAACCAATTTGAGTTTAGATATGAAAGAAACAGTCATCATCGGTATAGGTAATATTTTACTTCAAGATGATGGTGTGGGAGTACATGTGATTAAGCAATTGGAAAATGAAAATCTTCCATCTACTATTGAATTAGTAGATGGAGGTACTTCAACACTTGATACACTTGGTTTCTTTCTTGATTTTAAAAAAGTTATAGTTGTAGATTGTTTAAGAGCAGGCTTAGAACCAGGTACAATTTATAAAATAAAACCAGATGATATTAAAAATTATAAAAAAGAAAATCTTTCTATTCATGATGTTCAAATATTGGACGTCGTAAAAATGGCAAATATGATGAATAAATATCCTGATGTTGTTATATTTGGAATAGAACCAGAAAAAATAGCTGTAGGTCTAGAAATGACTTTAATAATGGTTTCTAAAATACCAGAAATAATTGGAAATATAAAAAAAGAACTGGAAATTAACTAGGAGATTACTATGCATGAAGTTTCTATAATTCAAAGTGTTGTTGAGATAGTAACGAATAAAGCAATTGAAAACAAATTCACTAAAGTTAATAAAGTATCGTTAAAAATAGGGGAGTTGTCTGGTGTTATGACTCAATCCTTAAACTTTGCATTCAAAAGTTGCATAATGGATACGATGCTTGAAGGCTCAACTTTAGAGATACAGAAAGTAAAAGCTGTAGCTGAATGTATTGATTGTATGCAACAATTCCCAATTGATCACTTTAATAAACTTTGTCCAAAATGTAATAAATTCAGTTCGAATATTATTAGTGGATATGAGCTTTATATAAATACCATAGAAGGAGATTAAAATATGAGCGAAATAAGGGTAGTAACCAACATTCTTCAAACAAACGATGAGATAACCGCTAAAAATAAAAAAATACTTGACGAAAAAGGTATTTATGTAATAAATCTAATGAGCTCACCTGGGTCAGGTAAGACTTCGATTCTTGAGCGAATAATAGCTAAGCTTAAAAATGATATAAATATTGCTGTAATTGAAGGAGATATTTATACCACAAAAGATGCACAGAGGATAGAGGCACAAGGCGTTCCGGTGATTCAGATCAACACTGGGGGAGCGTGTCACCTTGACGCAGAAATGATAAAAGGTGCATTAAATTCATTAATTCTTGATAAGGTTGATTTGTTAGTAATCGAAAATGTAGGTAATTTAGTTTGTCCAGCAGAATTTGAAATTGGTGAAGATATAAAAATTTCTGTTTTGAGTACCACAGAAGGAAATGACAAACCTCTGAAATATCCACTGATGTTTGAAAAAAGTGGTGCGATTATTTTGAATAAACTAGACTTAATAGAATATACTGATTTTGATAAAATAGAGTTCTACAAAGATATAAAATCTCTAAATGCTAACGCGGATACCTTTGAAACATCTTGTGTTAAAAATCAGGGTATAGATGAAATATGTGTATGGTTAAAAAGTAAAATACAAAATAAAAAAATGACAGTTAAATAAGAGGAGGAATTTTATTATGCCAAGAATAGGTTTTCCAGAGCTTGCAATAATTTTAGTTATCGCACTTGTGATTTTTGGACCAGGAAAGTTACCGTCCCTGGGTAAGTCAGTTGGTGAAACAATAAAGGAATTTAAAAAGGCATCATCAGAGTTAATGAATGATAATAAAAAAGAAGCTAAGGATGAAGTTAAAGGAACGGAGACTAAGGCAGAAGTTAAAACAGAAGAAACTAAAAAATAAGAAGTAAAATAACCTTTAGGGAGTAAAACTATGATTAAGAGTGAACTAATTGTTCAGGCTGTTCACTGGCTTGAGAGATTTAGAAAAACTATCCTTTGGATAATTTTAATTATTATTGCAGTTGCCTCCCTTGTATATCTAGAATCTAATTTGTTAATCAATATACTTGCGAAGCCACTTAATGGAATACAATTACATTTTATGACTCCATCTGAAGGGCTAATGGCAAAGATAAAGGTTTCTTTCTTAGGAGGGCTAGTAATATCATCACCTGTGATTGCATTTTTAATAATCCGAGCAACTGGATCTATAATAACAAAAAAAATTAAGAGGCTT
>Ga0209123_1003555_pt1 | contig 11523 bp, 9 predicted proteins | sample BarGraIncu00431A_FD_184500 | JGI IMG/M metagenome (GOLD analysis project Ga0209123, IMG submission 184500) | Arctic peat soil microbial communities from Barrow, Alaska, USA - Barrow Graham LP Incubations 004-31A (SPAdes) (version 2) | ecosystem: Environmental > Terrestrial > Soil > Wetlands >...
ATAATTGTGGAAGAAATATTTCTCCAGTTTCATATTTTTGCCCTACAATATCAAGTGATGGGATTAAGTAACGATTTACAACATCCATTGCTGGCATTGTTTCTAAAAGTTCTTTTGTTATTTTTGAGGCTTCTTCCTTCATACCGTCAATAATAATGGCAGTTAAATCTTTAGTTGTAGAAGTTTCACGTGTGATGGTTTTCCCCTCAAATGATGAATAAATATTTATATATTTTGTTGATGCAATATCTTTATTCCATAAAACATTAAATGCATTAATTGTAGACATCATATCCTCAGATAGTGGATTGAGTATTGGTGCATCAAGACCAGCTGTTAAGGCTGCAGCAAGAAAAGTTCTATTTAATAATCCTCTTTGCGGCAAACCAAAAGATACATTGCTTACTCCTAGAGTAGTTTTAACCCCTAATGTGTTTTTAACAAGCTGGACTGCGCGAATAGTTTCTTTAACCTCACTTTGTTGAGCTGATGCAGTTAAAACAAGGCAATCTATTATAATATCAGATTTATCTATTCCGTATTCAGCTGCCCTTTTAACAATTTTCTTTGCTACTTCAAGTCTACCTTCTGCAGTTGGTGGAATCCCATCCTCATCAATGGTGAGACCTATTACACATGCACCATACTTTTTAACTATTGGAAATATGGAATCCATTATTTCATCTTTACCATTAACAGAATTAATTAGTGGTTTCCCATTATATATTCTAACCGCAGATTCAATAACATCGGGACGTACACTATCAATTTGAAGTGGAAGATTTATGATGCTTTGAAGTTCTTTTATAACCCTTATCATAACTTCTTGTTCATCAATTTCAGGAAGACCAACATTTACATCTAGTATATGTGCTCCTGCATCCCTTTGGTTAATAGCTTCAGTAAGTATATAATCAAGATTATTATTTTTTAAAGCCTCTTTAAGTTTTTTCTTGCCTGTAGGATTTATTCGCTCACCAATAATTTTTACTTCTTCTCCAAGTACTACTGTTAAAGAGGGGGAACTAACTGCTGTAAATCTTTTAACATCACGTTTTACAGGTGATAAATCACGAATTACATCTCTTATGGCTTTTATGTGGTCACTTGTGGTTCCACAGCATCCACCTAAAATTGTAACACCCATTTCAGCCATGATTTTTGCATACTGCGCAAATTCATGTGCATCAACATCGTATACGGCTTCTCCGTCTTTAAGTTTAGGAAGGCCTGCATTGGGTTGAACTATAACTGGGATACTTGAGTATTTAAGTATTTCTGTAATTATTGGAAGCATTTCATTTGGTCCTAGGGAACAATTTACGCCAAGTGCATCTATTCCTAGACCGCCAAGTACATTCACCATAGTTATTGGGTCTGTACCTGTTAAAGTTCTACCATCGCCTTGATATGACATTGTACATATTACTGGGAGATTGCTATTTTCTTTTGCTGCAAGAATAGCAGCTTTAGCCTCATATATATCTGACATTGTCTCAATAAGGATTATGTCCGCGCCTTCCTTTGCACCTATTTTAATCTGCTGAGCGAAAACCTCATATGCACTCTCAAACGATAAGGTTCCAAGTGGCTCCATTAACTGACCAATAGGTCCAATATCAAGTGCAACAAGTTTATCCCCAGCAACTTTTCTTGCAATTTTAACAGCATTTCCAACAATTTGTTCGACAGTATATGATGTATTTTTAAGCTTAAATTTATTTGCACCAAATGTATTAGTGGTAATAACGTCGCTTCCAGCAGCTAAATATTCACTATGTATTTTCTCAATGATTTCTGGGTGAATTACATTGTAACTTTCTGGCAATTCACCTCTTTGAATTCCGTATTTGTGGAGCATTGTTCCCATAGCACCGTCAAATAATAGAAAATTATTAAAATTTATTTTTTTACACACAATATCCCCCATCCTTTCTGAATTCACAACCTACATTTTTGCAGCTTTCGCAGCCAGCGTGATGTTTTGAACTTTTAACTTTACTAAGTCCTATAAGTGCAGTTACCGATTTTCTTGGTAACATAATATTATTTTCAGTAATAGATAGACCTATTTTTTTATAAGCATCTAAAACATTTAATATTTCTTGCCCGTTATCAATGGAAAAGTCTCCATAGCCTGGGCTATATCTTGTTGTAATATATAAATTATCTACTAATGCAGTTTCCATTATTTCATCTTGAAGCTTATCACATACATATTCAATTGCGGTGCTTGCGCAGGCATCCATAATTACACCTTTTGTAATATTAAACCTTGAGTAGTATGCTATTTTACTATCGACGGCAGCTCCCAGCGTTGCAGCCATAACTACGCATTTTTCTGAGTTTACAAGAAGATCTTTGATGTCTTTATCTTTTAAAACCAAAGTGCTACCAATAAGTAAAATTTGATCATTGTTTCTTTCAATATTGAAAATTTCATATACAGAACTTTCTTTACTTAAATCGATAATTTCAGCGCAACATTCATGGACTAAATCCATCATTTTATTATCGATTTTTTGATTTTTATAACCTAAATATCTTAGCACTTCTTTTTTATCAATTTCCATAGTAGCCTCCAATCAGTTTTATATTAGAATAAAGTATAAATAAAATAATTGCAAATATTATATTTATTTAACTATTTATAAATATCTACAAATTATTTATAAAATATATGTTTGTATTGACAATTAATTCTATATGAGTTAAAATAAAAAACAAACAAAAATTTAATAAATTTCTTATTTAGAGAGGCGGAGGGACTGGCCCTATGAAACCCGACAACCGATATTCATTTTTGAATGCAGCGGTGTCAATTCCTGCAGAACGTAGTTCTGAGTAATAAGAAAATCAGTTTTTTACGAATAGTAATATAGAAAACTGCTTTCTTACCTGAAAGCAGTTTTTGTTATATAGAAATTAAGAGTAATATGTTAGTAAAACAAGGAAATTGAAATATTTATAAAGGTTTTAAACAATAAAAATTACAAAAGGAGTGTTAATATGAAATATATTGTAGTATTAGGAGATGGAATGGCAGATTATCCTGTAAAGGAGCTGTCAGGCAAAACACCTCTTCAATATGCTAATACGCCTACTATGGATTACATGGCAAAGCGTGGCACCTTAGGCATGGTTAAAACTGTACCTCAGGGCATGCCTGCAGGTAGTGATACAGCAAACATGGCTGTTTTTGGATATGATCCATTTGTGTATTATAGTGGACGTTCACCATTTGAAGCTGCAAGTATGGGAGTTCCAATGCTCGATACTGACATAACATTTAGATGTAATTTGGTAACGGTGTCTAGTGATATGCCATATGAGGAGAAAACTATGATTGATCATAGTTCTGATGAAATTACAACCGAAGAGGCAGGGGTATTAATAAAAGCATTAGGAGAGTATTTAGGTACCCAGGAAATAAAATTTTACCCTGGTATTAGTTACAGGCACCTTATGATATGGGATAATGGTCCATATGAGTGGAAACTTACACCACCTCATGATATATTAGGTCAAAAGGTAAAAGATTATATGCCGAAAGGCCCGGGTAGTGAAATAATTGAAGAGATGACAAAGAAAAGCTTCAAGTTTTTATCAGATCATGAGATAAATAAAAAAAGAGTTGCAAGAGGACTTAAACCAGCCAACTCAATCTGGGTTTGGGGTGAAGGAAAGAAACCACTTTTATCTAGCTTTTATGAAAAGTATAATTTAAAAGGTTCAGTAATTTCTGCTGTTGACTTAATAAAAGGCATAGGCATGTGTGCAGGCATGGATGTTATTGATGTAGAAGGTGCCACTGGAAACATTCATACTAATTTTATAGGTAAAGCAAAGGCAGCGCTTAGTGAAATGGCAAAAGGTAATGATTTTGTTTATGTTCACGTTGAAGCTCCTGATGAGTGTGGTCATAGATATGAAATAGAAAATAAATATAAAGCTATAGAATTTATAGATAATCAAATAGTTAAGGTTATTAAAGATGAAATGGATAGGATAGGTGAGGATTATAGAATGATAATACTTCCAGATCATCCAACGCCACTTTCACTTAGAACTCATACAAGTGAGCCAGTTCCATTTTTAATATATCAAAGTAATGATGAAAAAGACAATGCATACGAAAGATATAATGAATTTACAGCAAATGAGACAGGACTATATTTCCCAGAAGGATATAAGTTAATGGATTATTTTATAAAAGGCAAAGTATAAAACGGTATATAATTAGGAGGGTAATATTATGAAGCAAATATTTTATAAAAGCACAAGAGGAAATGAAAAACTAGTAAAATCAGCAGAGGCTATTGCAAGGGGCCTTTGCGATGATGGAGGTCTTTTTGTACCAACGCAGGTGCCGAAGTTAACGATTGGACTTGAGGAATTAAGGAAAATGAATTATAAAGAATTGGCGTATACTATAATGAGTGAATTTTTGACTGATTATGATGAAAAAGATTTATTAGAGTCTATAGATAAGGCTTACGATGAAAAGTTTGATACCAGTGTTATAGCTCCACTTACAAAACATGGACAATCATATTTTTTAGAGTTATATCATGGACCAACATTAGCATTTAAGGACATGGCATTATCAATATTGCCCTATTTATTAAAAAATGCAGTGAAAAAACTTAACATTGATAAAGAAATGGTTATTCTTACTGCAACATCTGGCGATACAGGAAAAGCAGCCCTTGAAGGTTTTGCAAATGTACCAGGTACAAAGATAATTGTATTTTTCCCACAAGAGGGTGTTAGCGAAATTCAAAAAAGGCAGATGTTAACTCAAACAGGGGATAATACATTTGTCATAGGAATTGAGGGAAACTTTGATGATGCACAAAATGGAGTTAAACAGATGCTTACTGATGAAAATCTTCTTAAGTCTCTAGAGAAAAATAACAAAATGTTCTCATCAGCTAATTCAATAAATATAGGCAGGTTAATACCTCAGGTTGTATATTATTTTTATGCATACAATCAGCTTTGTAATAATGGTGAGATTAAAACTGGTGATGAGGTGAATTTCTGCGTTCCTACTGGAAATTTTGGTAACATATTAGCAGGATATTATGCAAAGAAAATGGGACTACCAATTAAAAAACTTATATGCGCTTCAAATGAAAACAAGGTTTTATTCGATTTTATAAATACAGGTACATATGATAGATTAAGAGATTTTGTAATAACTATGTCTCCTTCAATGGATATATTAATATCAAGTAATCTTGAAAGGCTTTTATATGCTATTAGCGGAGAAGATTCTAGCAAGATAAAAGACCTTATGGATAAACTTAAAAAAGATGGTAAATATGAGATTGATGATAAGATGAAAGAAGAACTAAAGGATTTCTTTGGAGGATATGCAAGTGAGGATGAGACGGCAAAAGCAATAACCCAGGTTTATAAAGATACTAATTATGTAATTGATACGCACACTGCAGTTTCATATGCAGTTTATCAAAAATACTTAGAAGAAACAAAAGATACTACAAAGACAGTAATTGTGTCCACGGCAAGCCCATATAAATTTACTCCAGATGTTATGAAATCAATAGATGCAAAATATATTGGATTAAATGACTTTAAGCTAATAAAGGAACTTAGCAAAATAACAAATGGGGATATTCCAGTAGGAATAAGGGATTTAGAAACAAGACCTGTGCTTCACAAAACTGTTTGTAAAAAAGATGAGATGCAATTACAGATTGAAAAGATCCTTAACATTTAAATAATATGTTTTAGTTTGAAGAGGATATTTTTAGTTTAAATTTAAATCAGAGGCACTGTGGTTAGTGCACGGAAATACTGGTTTAGGAAAGGAGAGATTGTCATGGAAAAGGTAAAAATAGCTATATTAGGGTTTGGAAATGTAGGAACGGGTGTATGGAAAATACTACTAGAAAATAAAAAAGAAATAATGAAACGCTCGAACTACGAGATAGAAGTAGCTAAAATACTAGTAAAAGACATAAATAAAAAAAGAGATATAAAGATTCCTAGCGGAATATTAACAGATAATATTGATGACATTATAAATGATGAAAGTATAAAAATTGTAGTTGAACTTGTTGGCGGACGCGAGGAGGCCAAAGAATATATGATACGCATTATGAGAGCTAAAAAACATCTTGTAACTGCAAACAAGGTTGTTGTTGCAAACTATGGCAAGGAGTTATTTGAAATAGCTGCACAGGAAAATGTGTTATTTTATTATGAGGCAAGTGTGGCTGGTGGAATTCCAATAATACGAGAAATAAATGAAAGTCTTACAGCAAATAGAATTGAGCAGATAATCGGAATTATAAATGGTACAACTAATTATATATTAAGTAAAATGACTAATGATGGAAGTAGCTTTGATGAGGCGTTAAAAGAAGCTCAAGAAAAGGGTTATGCTGAAGCTGACCCAACTTCTGATGTTGATGGCTATGATGCTGTTTATAAGCTTGCTATAATGGCTTCACTAGCTTACGGAACAGAGGTCGATTATGATTGTATTTATAGAGAAGGAATAAGAAACATTAGCGATATTGATATTGAATATGCAAAACAATTTGGATATTCAATAAAGCTTTTAGCAATAGCCAAAGAAGAAAATAACAAATTAGAACTTAGAGTACATCCAACCTTAGTACCATCAAATCATCCAATGGCCAATGTAAATGACGCTTTTAATGCGATTTTAATAAAAGGCAATGCAGTTGGAGAATTAATGTTATATGGAAAAGGCGCTGGAGATTTGCCAACTGGGAGTGCTGTTGTTGGAGATATAATATCAATATTAAGAAACAATGTAAAACCATCAGTTACAAAAGTTTTAAATGAGGTCGCTGACTTTAAAGAAGTTAAAAAAGCGGAAGAAAATGAATCAGAATTTTACATCAGACTTGATTTTAAAGATAAAGCAGGAGTTTTAGGAGATACGGCGAAAATATTTGGAAAAAACAATGTTAGTATTGTGTCCATTACTCAAGAAGTAAGCCATGAAGATCATGCAACACTAGCATTTATTACACATAAAAGTGTAGAAAAGAATATAAGGAGTTCGCTAAAACAAATAATAGAATTAAAAAGCATCAATAAGGTAGAGAGCATAATAAGAATAGAATCATTTAAATAAATTTTTTTATTACCTATATAAATAAATCCTCCTAAATTTGATATTACGGTATAAACTATATTAGTTTTATACCATATCATTTTTAGGAGGATTTTTAGTTATTTCTATTCATATTAATTATTCACAAATTTATCCTTTGAAATAGCCTTCAAATCGTATATTTCAGAAGACCTATTTCCTTTAAAAATTGCACTATTCCTAAGCTCATTGTAAGTTACTTTACTCGATATTAGATAGAGTGGTCTGTTTTTTTCTTGTAATAAATTTAAGTCGTCACATATTTTTCTGTCAATTAGTCTAAAATCGGAAGTGTCAACTGGAATATCAATATTTGTCATGCGTCTTAGTATTCTATAGAAGGCTTTAACAAAGAATTTTTTTAAAAATTTTTTGCCGGCTCTCTTAACCCTTTTGCCATATACAACTTCATAACCCTCTTTCCATTTTTTAATCATATCTATTATAGTTTCAGGTGGATATTGAAGATCAACATCTATTACAATAACAGCATCGCCTAAGGATTCATTCAGTCCTGCAGTAATTGCGGCTTGCTGTCCAAAGTTTCTTGAAAAATTTATAAGTTTTATGCTCTTATCATTTCTACATATGTTTTCTACCATATCTCTAGTGTTGTCATGACTTCCATCATTGATAAATAAAATCTCATAAATTTGTTTCGTACTATCCATAACGGATTTTAATCTTTTATAACTTTCATTTATAACGGTTTCTTCATTATACAAAGGCACTACTACGGAATAAACAATCTCATTATTCATTATTATCATTCCTTCCATTTATTCTCTAATTTAATTCTATTTTTTCAAGTTAGTTTTGCTTTTTAATCCGATGTAATTCTTTAACTTAATTTTTTTATATTTCTCTATAATTAAAATTATAAAGCTAAATTGTAGCATCACTATCAAATTATTATGTGAACTTTATGTGTTTTACTTATATATAAAATATACAAGTTATATTTCGATTATGAAAAAGGCTGCCTCGACAGGCAGCCTTTTAGGGTAATGAGATTGTTTTATACTTTGTTATTGAAATTCACATGAATGATACTATAATTCAACTAAATAATATTATTTTTTGACTAAATAATACTAAACGATTCTGAAAACAGATACTGTTCCAATAGGGCCGGTTAAACCTACTAATACTATACTAATAGGGCCATCTGAATTGTTAACAAATCTGAAAGTTTCTCCTGCTGTTGCAGCATAAATTCGATTAGAACCAGTTATTATTGGATTTGTTGCTGTAATAGATATACCGGCAACAATACCACGTAGAGATGATACCAAATCAACCTCTATAGAAACAGTTCCAGGATTTGGAGTTACAGAAATTTTCCAGTCAATTACATAAACACCTGTTGTATTAACTGTAAATACTCCTGTTGCTGAATTATAACTTAAATCAGCTCCTACAATGGCCACATTATCATAAATTATAGTGCCTCCAACTGGAATTGATATTTTTGGTGTTGTTATAACACCATTTGCATAGGAATTAAAACTTGGACCTGTTGCGCCAGTTGGTCCAGTTGGCCCGGTAGCACCGGTTGGTCCCTGAATACCTTGGTTACCTTGAGGACCTTGAGGACCTGTAGGACCAGTTGGTCCCTGAATACCTTGGTTACCTTGAGGACCTTGAGGACCTGTAGGACCAGTTGGTCCTTGAACACCTTGATTACCTTGAGGACCTTGAGGGCCAGTAGGACCTGTAGGGCCAGTTGGTCCTTGAACACCTTGATTACCTTGAGGACCAGTTGGGCCAGTTAGTCCTTGAATACCTTGAGAGCCTTGAGGACCTTGAGGACCAGTAGGTCCAGTTCGTCCAGTTGGACCTGTAGGTCCGGTTGGACCAGTAGGTCCAGTTCGTCCAGTAGGACCAGTTGGGCCAGTAGGTCCGGTTGGACCAGTTGGTCCAACAATACATTTTACTGCGCAAGGATGGCAAGGATCACAACAAACATGTTTATCACAGCAATCGTGCTTGTCACAACAATCATGTTTTTTAGTATCGAAAATATCAGAAGAATCATCTACCTCGTCAGATTGATATTTTCTACAAGAACCTTCTTTGTTTTTACTCAATATAGACACCTTCCTTAATAATAATATTTTTATATTTGAAATGCTTAAATTTTTTATTTAAGAGATTGTACTTTATAGTTAAGGAGCTTGTACCCTATTATTTATAATGCTTGTACCTTTCTATACATAGTATGCAAATAATTTATTTTTGTTAAAGATATATATTAAAATGTTATCTAAACTTTGAAGAAGTAAAGGTTGGTTTTGAAATTTAAAAAATATAGATTATAAGTATAACCTATATTTTAATGTTATATAAAATAAAGTAATTATATTGGTAGACTAGATAAATAAATTTTGTGATTATTTAATAATCTTTCATTACTAGGGTCAAGCTTAATAGCTTTTTCTGAAAATTCTATTGATTTACCTATTATATTTAAATTGTAACAGCCTAAAGCTGCTAAATCATAAGGGCTATAGTCCCAAGCATTTGCATCGTTTGCAAATGAAAATGATTTTTCTTTGATTTTTAATGCCTCGTTTGCATAATAATAAACACTAATCCAATCTTCTTCGTTGTATGCGAGTAAAGAGAGGGCTATATAGGGTTCTCTTGAAGATATAGATTCACTTATTGCTTTATGAAGCCATTTCTTAGCGTTTAATATTTCTTTTTTTTCATAATATGATTTTGAAATAAACCTCATAGCAGAAGATCTTTCCTCTTCCCAATTTGATGTAGGTTGATTTAAATAATTTTTTAATGTTGATATACATTCATCCCAGTTATTCTCAAACATATACTCACGGCCAAGATAATATAGATTTCTACTACTATTTGGATTTTCTTTTATAGCCAATTTTAATAGTGGAAGATTTAGACTTCTGTTTTTTGATGCATCTGGTTTATGATTATAAACCATACCTGTAATATAAACTTCTTTTTCATATCCTGCGCCTTGATATTCTAAAATTTCATGTGTTGGATATATCCATTTATATCCATGCCTTGCGTGGATTCTTGACCAAGTATATTGCACAGATGGAGAACCATCAGCATTAAGACTCCAATTGTATAGGTATGATCCTCTTGTTGTTCCACTCGTCCATGCTTTTTCTAAATACACTCTCCAACCATCCTCAATAACATCATCAAGATCAGCTGATACACAAATATCGATATCACTAGGAATATATTTTAAACATTCATTTCTAGAATAATCAAATCTAAATGGAGTAATATCCATTGAGTAAACAATAGCTCCTCGTTCTCTTAACTTACTAATTGTATTATCTGTAGAGCCTGTATCAACAACTACAACTATATCGGCACTGCTAACATGATCCATCCAGCGGTCAACAAATTTCTCTTCATTTTTGCAAATTGCATAAACACAAACTTTATATTTATTACGCATATAAAAACCCCCAATCTTATAACTAGTCATCATGCATATCATAATATGATTATAATAAATATAGGTTCCATAGTTACAACTCATCCATTAAAATAAAAGGAGTTATAATAATAAAAGTAGCCATAATAATAATAATAAAAGTAGCCAACAGATTGTTGACTACTTTTATTATTGTACTAGGCATAGAATTAATTAGAAAGCCCGCGCCGTTGTGAAGATTTGTGGATATATTGCCTAAGCATAAATATCAATTATGTTATTATTTGTAGAATTAGTCTTTCGTGCGTTTGAACTACTATCATTACCTTTTGGGGATTCTACTTGATTACTTTTAGAGTGGTCTGTTTTAGCAGTTTGCTTTTCCTGAATTTGTGATTGGATCATTTGTATTTTAGCTTGAATTACCTGGATTTTCGCTGCCTTTGTTTTTTCATCGTCCTTGCTTGCATTAACTTGGTTTAATTGTGAATTAAGACTTGTTAACTGGGATTTAAGGCTACTTACCTCGCTGCTGCTACTTGTAGCTGTACTAGAGGTAGGTGTAGATGTAGTAGATGATAATGAGATACTCATGTTTATTCCTCCTTTAAATTTGTAAGTAAAAGCAGATTTTATTACACTATAACTAAGATTATAATCGTCAATTCTATTAGTAGTATCAAATAATTGTGTGAGCTTTGTGTGATTAGAGGTAACATAAGATAATTAAAAACAGAAAAAAACCCATTTATACTTTTAATATAAATGGGTTCTAGCTTTATTTGTTATTTTGTTTTGCTTTTTTTTGTTTTGAATTTAATCCACAACAATCTAGTTTTTTATCTCCAAAAGATTCCTTATTGGCTTTTTCCATTCCTTTTAAGAAATTATCATACCATTTTTTTAATGCTTTCATTTATAACACTCCATTCAATCT
>Ga0209123_1003557_pt1 | contig 11519 bp, 6 predicted proteins | sample BarGraIncu00431A_FD_184500 | JGI IMG/M metagenome (GOLD analysis project Ga0209123, IMG submission 184500) | Arctic peat soil microbial communities from Barrow, Alaska, USA - Barrow Graham LP Incubations 004-31A (SPAdes) (version 2) | ecosystem: Environmental > Terrestrial > Soil > Wetlands >...
CGATGACCTAGCCGACACACTTACCATTCTGGCTTGCGTAAAACACTTTGCTGCTTATGGCGCTCCGCTTGCCGGACGCGATTACAATACGGTGGACATGTCGCAACGCGTTTTTCTGGATACTTATCTTCCTCCTTACAAAGCTGCTATCGATGCCGGTGCAATGAGCGTTATGTCATCGTTTAATGAATTCGACGGCGTTCCTGCTTCCGGTAACAAATACTTACTCACCGATATTTTACGTACTCAACTCGGATTCAAAGGATTCGTAGTGACTGATTACACTTCTATCAACGAAATGGTGAATCATGGCGTAGTCGCCAACGAACCCGAAGCCGGATTATTGGCCGTAAAAGCTGGTGTTGATATGGATATGCAGGGCGAAGTTTATTTCAAATACCTGAAACAACAGGTTGAAAAAGGCGAAGTCGATGTAAAAGTGATTGACGATGCCGTTCGCCGCATTCTTCGTGTGAAATTCATGTTGGGACTGTTCGATGATCCTTATCGTTATTGCAACGAAGCACGCGAAAAACGCGAAGTCTACGCTCCGGCGCATCTGGAAGCTGAGTTGGATGTTGCTCAAAAATCGATGGTTTTATTGAAAAATGCCAACAATGTATTGCCATTAAAAAAAGGAGAGAAAATTGCCGTTATCGGTCAACTTGCCACCTCAACCCGTGACTTACTTGGCTCGTGGAAAGCTGCCGGCGACTGGAATTTTATGAAATCAACGCTGGACGAACTAAAAGCATATAATGGTGAAACCAACGTGACTTATGCAGAAGGTTGCAAAGTGATGGGCGATGACCGAACAGAATTTCCTGCCGCATTGGCTGCGGCACGTGGAGTCGATAAAATAGTGATGGTCATAGGCGAAAGCTGTGATTGGAGTGGTGAGGCTACAAGTCGCACCAGCATTAATATTCCGGGTGTTCAAACCGAACTGCTCGAAAAGTTGAAAGAGTTGGGCAAACCTGTTGTGGTGGTTTTGATGAATGGCCGTCCTTTAGATTTATCAAAAGAAAACGAACTGGCAGATGCCATCCTCGAAGTCTGGTTTCCCGGAACAATGGGCGGAAAAGCCATTACCAACGTGCTTTACGGCGAATACAATCCTGCAGGCAAGCTTACCATGACATTCCCACGCAACCTGGGTCAGGTGCCTATTTTCTACTACGAAAAAAATACTGGACGCCCAATTTATCTTGCTAATCCCAAATATAAATCGCGCTATATTGACTGTCCGAATGATCCATTGTTCCCATTTGGATTTGGATTGAGTTACACAACATTCGCCTACTCCGATATTAAGCTTACTACATCGGAATTGGTAGAAAAAGGACAAATAAAAGCTACAGTGCGGGTTACAAACACAGGAAATGTGGCCGGTGAAGAAGTGGTTCAATGTTATGTTCGCGACCTTGTTGGAAGCGTTACCCGTCCGGTAAAAGAACTGAAAGGTTTTGAAAAAATTGCACTGAAGATGGGCGAAAGCAAAGTGGTTGAATTTACCATCATGCCGGATATGTTAGCATTCCACCGTGCCGATATGACATACGGAACTGAACCTGGAGATTTTAAATTATTTATTGGTGGAAATTCGAGAGATGTAAAAGAAGTTGGATTTAAATTGAAATGACCCAAAACATTATTAAATATGAGCTTCATTGTAGATAAAAGCATATTAAAGGAAACAGTACATTGTAAGAATAACTTTGACTGCTTACAGGGTGTTAATTCAGCCTGTTTAGCCAGTATTGTGGATCATTGCGTAGACAAAAAAGTAATTTTTCTGAAGTGCAACGAATTATGTACATATAAAATGGGCTTTGGAAATTATTCAATATGCAATTGTCCGACCAGAAGAGAAATATATATAAAATATAACAAATAAATATTTGTTAAATAACCGTTTACAAATGAAGGAGAAGCTGTTAATATTATCATTGCTATTCATTTTACTGGGAAATTCTTTTGCCACTAAGCCAAATTATATTGTTCCTTTCGAATTAAAAGGTCAGGCTTATCCGGCACACACAGAATTAACCTGGGTGAACCGTTCGGGATTTACGTATGAAATTTATCGCTCAGTTGATGATGGAAAAAAATTCATAAAGTCAGGTGAAACAAGCACTGATAGTTTTCTTGATTTCTTTGGACAGCCGGTGGAAAAAGAACAAACTTTTGTTTATCGTATTTTGCCAAAAGGATTGACCGTTGAAAGTGACGATGCAGCAAAATTTGAAATTAAAGTAAAGGTTTTGCCAGCAACGGATGATGCTTTGCTTGATATGACTCAGCGCTATACTACCCGCTACTTCTACGATTTTGCTCAACCACAATTAGGTTTGGCACGCGAACGCAGCAATGATGTGAACGGTGATATTATCACTACCGGCGGAACCGGATTTGGTATTATGGCTTTGGTGGCAGGAGCCGAACGTAAATATTTCAGCCGAAACGAAGCCGTCAAAACAATTTCAAAGATTGTCAGTTTTCTGGAAAAAACAGAACGTTATCACGGAGCTTGGTCGCATTGGTATGATGCTGCAACCGGAAAATCATTCAGTTTCAGTCAGTACGACGATGGTGGTGATTTAGTAGAGACTGCTTTTTTGACTGAAGGCTTACTTACAGCCCGTGAGTATTTTAGAAATGGAAGCATTGAAGAAAAAAATCTTGTAAACAGAATTACTAAACTTTGGGAAACCATTGAATGGAACTGGTATACACAAGGCTCGACAGATGCACTTTACTGGCATTGGTCAAAGAATTATGGATTTAAAATGGATCATCGCATCACCGGTTTCGACGAAACAATGATAACGTATGTATTGGCGGCTTCTTCGCCAACTTTCCCGATTGAACGTTCTGTGTATGAGAAGTGTTATACTAATTCAAACTATTTTTTGAACGGAAAAAGTTATTATGGTATCAAACTGGATTTGGGAATGGAGTACGGAGGTCCGCTCTTTTTCACCCATTATTCTTTTTTAGGTTTGAATCCACATAGTTTATCGGATAAAAACACGAATTATTTTGAGCAAAATCGCTCACACGCCCTTATTCACCGAGCTTATGCCATCGATAATCCCAAAAAACAAGTGGGTTACGGTGCAAACTGCTGGGGATTCACCTCTTCGGACGATCCGATTGTAGGCTATACATCTCACCAACCGGGTACCAACGATGAAAATGGTACCATCTCACCAACGGCTGCACTTTCGTCAATTGTGTATACACCTGAAGCTTCCATGGAGGCATTGCATCATTTCTATTTCGACAAAGGAAAACAATTGTTTGGTAAATATGGGTTTTACGACGCGTTCAATCCCGGTTTGGTTGAAGGTCAGCAGGTGGTACACAGCTATCTGGCAATAGATCAGGGACCAATAGCCGTAATGATTGAAAATTACCGAAGTGGCCTGTTATGGAAATTATTTATGAGTAATCCTGAGATTCACAAAGGATTAGATAAACTTGGATTCAAAGAAGAAAAATAACCGAAAAATCACAATATCATGAGAAAGAGATTTATTTTATTTTTATTTGTTTCGCTTGTTGGTACAAGTATGCTACTGGCTCAAAACATGAGCATTACAGGTGTAGTTACCGACAAAAAAACGGGCGAAACATTAATTGGCGCATCCGTCATGCAAAAAGGAACTCAAAATGGTACCATTACCAATGTGGACGGGGTATTCACAATTTCAGTTCCGAATGGAGCGATTTTGGTTGTTTCATATGTCGGATACACTGCGCAGGAAGTTGTTGTTAAAAACAATAGTAAATTGCAAATTCAACTGGTTTCGAACACTCAAAACCTCGAAGAAGTTGTGGTTGTAGGTTATGGAACGCAGAAAGTAAAAGATATGACCGCACCAATTTCTACTGTAAAAGGTAGCGATCTGAACAAACAAATAACATCCAATCCAATGTCGGCATTACAAGGTAAAATGGCTGGAGTTCAGGTTGTAAACAGCGGTGTTCCCGGACAAGGACCGGATGTAAAAATCCGAGGATTGGGTTCTATTGGCAATTACGGAAATCCGCTTTATGTGGTTGATGGCGTTTTTGTAGATAATATCGATTTTTTGAGCAGCGGTGATATTGAAGATCTGACCGTATTGAAAGATGCTTCTGCAGCAGCCATTTATGGTGTGCGTGCTGCTAATGGAGTTGTTCTGGTAACCACAAAAAAAGGAAAAATGGATCAGGTAAATGTCAGTTACGATGGATATGTTGGTTATCAGCTGCCAGTGAATATTATGAAATTAGCTAATAAAGATCAATATGTTCAAACACTGAATGCGGCCAATGTAAACACCATCGGTTATATTCCGAAAGTTGCTGCCAATTATCCTACTTCTACCGATTGGTACAGCCAGTTAGTTAGAAATGCGCTGATTCACAGTCATACCCTTGATATTTCGGGTGCAACTGAGAAAACGAATTACTCGTTTGGCGGAAATTATTTCTATCAGGAAGGAATTATGAATGCCGTGAATGATTATCAGCGGTATAATTTCCGGGCGCGTCTCGATCAGAAAGTAACCAGCTGGCTGAATATGGGATTTAATACCGTGGTTTCTAATTATACCAAAAACACTCCTGATAATAACGCATTTTTTCAGGCATTTGTAAATCCTCCGGTTTATAAACCTTATGACAACACTAACACTGGATCATATCCCGTTTTGTTTGGTTCACCACAGCAATATGGCTTTGGAAATCAATACGGAAATCCGTTGGCAACGGCTTACTACAATAATCAGAAAGAAGACGGAATGAACCTTGTCTTTTCAACTTTTGCTGAGTTTGCACTTACTTCAAAACTTAAATTCAGGTCGTCTTATAATCTAAATTATGTATTTTTTAAAAATCAGAATTATACACCTCAATATAATGTTGGTGGTTCGCAGGGAGTTACTAATTCAAGTCTGACCAAAACAGTTAACCTTACCACCAAACAGATTATTGATAATTTGTTGACTTATACTGACAAAGTTGGAAAAAGCAGTTTCAGCGTTTTGTTGGGACAATCAACCAGAATTGAAAAGCAATCATACTTAACCGGAACTGCCATCAATGTGCCGGGTTTTGATGCACAATCCATTTACCTTGTCAACGGTTCCGCAAGCAATCAGTCTACAACCGATGGTGGTTACACATACAATGGTCTTTCATTCTTCACTCGGGGAACCTATAATTATGCCGATAAGTATCTGGCAACCTTGACATTCCGTGCCGATGGTAGTTCGAAGTATCAGGACAAATGGGGTTATTTTCCATCGCTTGGTCTTGGTTGGATATTGACAAGCGAAGATTTTATGAAAAACCAATCGTTTTTCCAGTATTTAAAAGCTCGTGCCAGTTATGGTATGTTGGGAAATGACAATGTGCCGGCTAATTCATCAGTAACTTTAGGGCTAACCGGTACTCCTGCATCATCAATTTTCAACAACGTATTAGTGAATGGCATGGGAGCTCCAACAGTTGCTCAGAATTACCTGAAATGGGAAGTGGTAAATGAGTTCGACTTTGGTTTCGATTTTAGTTTGGTTGGTCAGAAACTAAGCGGTTCACTCGATTATTATAACCGCATTACCAATAATGTAGTTTTCGAAGCACCCATTCCAACCGGTGGCGGTGTGGCAAATTTGTTGTCGAACAACGGTCAGGTACAGAATCAGGGTGCCGAATTGAATTTAAACTGGGATGAAAAAATTGATAAAGATTTCTCCTATCATATTGGTTTTAATGCCACAACTATTGCCAATAAAGTACTGGCTCTGAATGGCCGAAATACACCGATACCGGGGGCACAGATTGGTGGTACGTATGCCACACAAACTAAAGTAGGTTATCCCATAGGAGGTTTTTGGGGATATCAGATTGCAGGTGTATACAACACTGAAAGTCAGGCGTTGAGTGACCCAGTGAGTTTTGCTGGATATAGGTCAGCCGGATATTTCAAATATGTTGATCAAAATGGCGATAAAACTATAAACGAAGCGGACAAAATATTTTTAGGAAGTCCTATTCCGTGGTTAACTTCCGGTGTAGATTTTGGCTTGAATTACAAAAAGGTGGATGTGAGTGTGACGCTACAGGGACAATTCGGTAATAAAATTCTAAATGCCAAACGAATGAACCGAAACGTTTTCGCTGACGGTAATTATGATTTGAATTTTGTTCAGAATGCATGGACATCAACCAATCATTCTCAGACCTATCCTTCAGCCGAAGCTTACAACAGCGGTGATGTTGCAAATGCACTTTCATTCTTTGTGGAAGATGGTTCTTACGTTCGGATTCAGAACATTCAGGTTGGTTACACTTTTGATAAATTTATCGGTATGAAAAACATGAGAGTTTATCTATCCGCCCAACGTCCATTTACCTATTTCACGTATAACGGGTTTTCACCCGAAGTAAGTGGAACGCCGATTAGCAATGGTGTTGACACAAATGTTTACCCTATGCAGGCAGTTTATACAATCGGTTTAAAAATTAACTTATAATCTAACACAGCATATGAAAACTAAAATAATTTTAGCCGTTTTGAGCTTTTTAGCATTGACAGGTTGTCAGGATTTTCTGAATATCCGACCTGAAGCAACTGTTCCATCAACCGGAATGGATTATACTAAAGCCGAAAATACATTTTTGCCAATCAGTGCAGCTTACGCTTCTATGCGTAACGACAATGCACATGGTTTTCAATATATCGGTGCTTTTGAAATCACTTCGGATAATGCCGATAAAGGAAGTACGCCCGGCGATAATCCTCCGATGAATGAACTTGATCTATTCACTTTCACTTCTATCAACGGATTGGTAAATGATTTGTGGGTTGCTAATTTTGATATTGTCAGTAGTGCAAATAATGCCATTTATCAAATGCCATTGTTTGAAACTGCCTTGCTGAATGCTTCCGACAAAGCTTATACCCGTCAGTGCACCGGCGAAGCAAAGACAATTCGTGCTTATGCTTATTTCAATCTGGCACGGCTTTTCGGTCGTGTGCCGGTAATCGATAAATCATTAACTGCCGATCAACTTGCAGCCCAAAACCAACAATCAACCGATTCCATTTACCGGTTTGCTGAAAAAGATTTGCAGGAAGCAATCAATGTTTTACCAACCAGCTATTCGTCACAATGGGCAGGAAGGATTACCAAATATACCGCCATGGCGATAAAAGCCAAAGTACATATGTATCACGCTTCATTTTCCAATCCGGCGGCAAACTGGGATTCAGTGGCTTCACTTACCGACCGCATTATCGCTTCCGGCAAGTATGATTTGTTGCCTGATTTTCGTTCGGAATTTTCGGTTGACAACAAAAACAGTAAAGAATCTTTATTCGAAATCCAAAGTTCAGACCTGGGAAAATCTAATGGCGACCAAACTTATCTGACTTATGCTTACGTTCAGGGACCACGTGGAAATTCGCCCGGAAATATGCAGGGTTGGGGATTTTGCACACCAAGCAACAGTTTGCTTAATTTCTTTGCAACTCGTGGCGAAACGGTTCGTGCAGCAGCTACCTTTTTATATCGTGGAACAAAAACCCCTGAGGGCGACAGCATTAAAACAATCTGTTCCAATCCGGTTTATAATGGAAAAGTCTATACTCCGGCTGTGTACAATACCTGGAGTTACAACGGGTATGGTTTTGATCAGAATGTTCACGTAATCCGCTACTCAGACGTGTTGCTAATGTTTGCGGAGGCTTTGACCAATGGAGCTAATGTTACTTTACAAAGCGGCTTTAATGCAATTTTAGCAATTAATAAAGTGCGTGAAAGAGTAAAATTGACTGATTTGAATTCACTCACGTTACAAAATATCTGGGACGAACGCCGTGCTGAACTGGCTTTGGAAGAAGACCGTTTCTTTGATTTAGTTAGGACTAAACAGGCAGCAACGGTTTTAGTCGGAAACGGATTTATACCAAATAAAAATGAAGTTTTCCCAATACCAAATTCTCAAATTCAATTAAATACAAATTTAACCCAAAACAATGGATATTAAAAAAACAGAAAACAATTAATGATTAACAACAATTTTAATTTTACGTTTAATTTTAAAAAATTATTATCATGAAAAAAATCAATTTATTTAGCTTAATGGCTGTAGTTGCTCTATTATTGAGCGTATCATTTACATCATGTAAAACAAACGATCCGACACCAGATCCTTATGCCGGAAAAACTAATCCATCAACAATTGCAACAGCAAACCTGATAGCATATTGGGGATTTGAAAATTCTCCGAAAGATACTATTGGAAATAGAGGTGTAGCAACCTCTGCAGTAACTTACGTAACAGGCAGAAGAGGGAAAGCTTTTCAAGGTGCTGATGGCGCATATATTAGCTTTGACTTACCAACAACTGACAAATTAGCAACCTTGAAAACCTTTACAATTGCAATGTGGCTTAAAGCTCCAAAAGTTCCAACAGGCAAAGGTATTCCTGCATTTTTTCAATTATCAAGCGATAGTTGGGAAGGTGCTTTAAGCGTTTTTCAAGACAACCTAGGTGATAATTCATCAGATTCGATTCACTTAAAAGGATTTTTTGGCAAAGCTGGAGTTCCTTGGGCTGGTCAATGGTGGGATAAAGCTAATCCAAGTTTAACCGCAAGTAAATGGATGCATGTTGTCCTAAATTATGATAACGTGACATCAATTGCAACGTTATATGTCAATGGTGGAGCATATAAATATGTTACACTAAGTGCATATGATTCACCCACAAGATATCAGAACGATCCAGGAAGTGCAGCAAATATCAATAACGCTGCTAAATTGGGTGATTTAAATCTTCCATTAAAAGCAGCTAGTAATAAAGGAATTATTGGTTATTGGGCTATTAAAGCTTTCTTTGGAGGAACCGATACTTGGCAAGATTATTTTTATGGAAATATTGATGAACTTAGAATTTATGATAAAGCCCTTTCTGATACAGAAGTGAAAGCTCTATATGATGCAGAACTCACTGTAATAAACTAAATTCTGTACAATTCTCTATTTTGCAGGGAGAATGGTTTGTCATTCTCCCTGTATTTTTAAAGAATAACCTACAATGAAAACACGAATTAGTATTCTTATCTTTGGAATGGCACTGCTTTATTCCTGTAACACAACAGTTCCAACGCCGCTTCCGGTAAATACATATGTTCAATCTGTGACCATTAATGGAATTCAACTAGCCAGTGGCGGAAGTGCATTTATGTTACCGATTGATTCAGTTGTGATTCGTGTTACATTTTCTTCCAACATTGATCGAACCAAAATCGATCCAAATAAATTTTATATCAGCAACGGTGTTGACACCAGCTTTACATTACTTTCCGATACAGGGAAAAATGTTCTTTCATTCCGGATTAAAAAAACGCTGAACTATTACACTTCCTACACGCTGAATATCGCCAGTTCAGAAGTATTGGGCGTGAAAATCATTGATTCGTACCAATTCTCTTTTGTAACCAAACTTGATTCAACTCCGAAATTTCCAATTATTTCCGACGACAGTTTATTGACCTTGGTACAAAAGCAAACATTTAAATTCTTTTGGGATTACGGCCACCCAACGTCAGGTCTTGCCCGCGAACGATATGGTTCCGGCGATATTGTCACTTTTGGAGGTTCCGGATTTGGCGTTATGACTATTCCTGTGGCTATTGAACGTGGGTTTATCACTCGTGCTCAGGGACTTGAACGAATGAATAAAATTGTCAACTTTCTAAGTCTTTCTACCACCGATAAATTTCACGGAGCTTTTCCGCATTGGATGAATGGTACTACCGGCAAAGTGATTCCTTTCGGAACGAAGGATGACGGGGCAGATTTGGTTGAAACGGCATTCTTTATGCAAGGCTTGCTTACCGTTCAATCGTATTTTAAAAACGGGAATTCGGACGAAAAAGCCTTATGCGCCAACATTGAAACGCTTTGGGAAAACGTGGAATGGAACTGGTTTCAGCAAGGCGGACAGCAAAAGCTTTTCTGGCATTGGTCACCAAATTATGGTTGGGCTATCAATATGCAAATTGGTGGCTGGGACGAAGCGTTAATTATTTATGTTCTTGCCGCATCATCGCCTACTTATCCGATTACAAAAACCGTTTACGATAATGGTTGGGCACTGAACGGAGCCATTAAAAACGGAAAACAATTTTACGGAATAACTCTTCCATTGGGACCCGATTATGGCGGGCCGCTTTTCTTTTCGCATTATTCCTTCTTGGGACTGAATCCGACTCATTTATCGGACCAGTATGCCAATTACTGGACTCAAAATACAGCTCATGCCCGGATAAATTACAATTATTGCGTGGCCAATCCGCATAAAAATTACGGTTATGGAGCAAATTGCTGGGGTCTGACTGCCAGCGATATTCAAAACAGTTATACTGCTTCATCACCAACTAATGACGTTGGTGTAATAGCACCAACAGCAGCGCTTTCTTCGTTCCCTTATACTCCGGTGGAAAGTATGAAGGCTTTACATTTTTTCTATTATACCTTAGGTGACAAGATGTTTGGAGAATATGGTTTTAAAGATGCATTCAACCTTAATAATCGCTGGTTTGCTGATTCATATCTGGCTATCGATCAGGGACCTATTGTGGTAATGATTGAAAACTACCGCACGGGGTTACTTTGGAACTTATTCATGCAAAATGCCAATATTCAAGCCGGATTGACAAAGCTAGGTTTTGGCTATTAATTCTATTCAATAAATTTATTGTTGAATAATAATATTCCAATGTTTAAACCAAAATTCCACTGACTTGTACCGGCACTACTATAATTGAGATATAATCCCGCCGACCCGATTTTGAAATTATAAACTACTGATGTTTCACCCATAAAGCGGGCGCTCGAAAATGGAGTTGAATAATTCGCTGAATTATCGGTAGCTCTTTCAATAGTTTGATAGGGAACAAAGCAATATGCTTCGCCACGTAAATGAAAATCTTTTGTCAGATTATAGATAGGCTTTAATCCGATAGCTGCAAACTGATTGGCACTAAAATATGGATTAAATACAGTTCTACTATAGGGCGTTGGTTTAAACGATAATGCTTGAATAATGGTTGATGTATAGTTCTGGAGTAATTTTCTGGACGAATAAGCCACTTCGCCAAAAGTTCCAAGTGTGAATCTGCTTGAAAGAGGGAAATACTGGTCATATTTAGCTCTAAACTGAAGCCACAAGTCTGTTTGTTCGTATAAGTTATTGCCGGTTGAGTTGATTGCTTTAAATGATTCTTCCCCTCCGATGAGCTGAGTGCTTGCTGAGTAATTATAACCTGTTGTTGGGTACATTGTATTGTTTAATGTATATCCTTCAATTCGTCCGGATACGCTACCCAGTGAGAATATACTTCTGTCTTCCAGATTGATAGAAGTTGGTATTGTGCTGTTTTGTAAGTAAAAATCAGTAAGATATCCATATCCAATGCCAAATTCCAGAAGTCCCTTCATTGCGATTGGAAACCC
>Ga0209123_1003558_pt1 | contig 11517 bp, 4 predicted proteins | sample BarGraIncu00431A_FD_184500 | JGI IMG/M metagenome (GOLD analysis project Ga0209123, IMG submission 184500) | Arctic peat soil microbial communities from Barrow, Alaska, USA - Barrow Graham LP Incubations 004-31A (SPAdes) (version 2) | ecosystem: Environmental > Terrestrial > Soil > Wetlands >...
ATCTATAATACTCTTCTTGTTTCTAACTTATATAATTGTTCATATAATTTTTCTTCTCGTTCAGAAATATCAGCGGGTATATCTATATTAACGTGTAGTAATAAATTTCCTCTTACACCTGTTTCTGAAATATAACCGTTGCCAGCTAAAGAAACATACTCATTGTTTTTTATATACTTTGGAAGATTAACATATACAATATCATCAAATACATTTACTTTGTATTTCATACCAAGAACAGCAACTGAAGGAGATATTGTTATTTCCTTAATTAAATCAGTCCCTTTTATCTTAAAAACCTGGTGATGACTTATTTTAACATGTATAATTAAATCTCCGTTTTTCCCACCATTTTTACCTGGAAATCCAAGAGCAGCTAAACGTATTTTATCACCATCTTTTATTCCAATTGGTACATTAACACTAAATGTTTTAATTCCGCCTTTATACCCCTTAATAGCAATTTTTTTTTCCGTTCCAATTAATCCTTCTTCTAATGTTATTTCTAAATTTGAAGTGATGTCTTTTCCACGTTCTGGTTTTTGTTTTACTTCATTTGCTGTTTCACTAGAATTTGAATTATCATTATCTTTTTTAAAACCAAGTATTGTTGTAAGGATATCGCTAAACATACCGCTACCAGCCTTAAATTCATATCTTATATTTGAAAGAGGAGTCTCATTAGGAACAAAACCATACCCGTATCTTGCAACTTGTCTATCATATTTTTTTCTTTTTTCTTCGTTCATTAAAGTAGCATAAGCTTCATTTATATCTTTAAACATACTATCCGAAGAATTGTTATCTTTATTAGCATCTGGATGATATATTTTTGCTAATTTTCGGAATGAAAGTTTTATTTCTTCTTTTGAGTTTTTTCTATTTACACCTAGTATTTCATAATAATTTTTGTACTTCATTTTGGTCCTCCAATTTTTCTTTCATTATATCATAATTTTTTTAAAATTCAACTATTTTACTTGCTTTTCGTGTATTTTTCTAGTATAATTATATAGTAAATATTAATTAGGGGGCAAATAATGGACGATAATTTTTTAGAGACACAACATATAATTCCAGTAAGTATAGAAAGTGAAATGAAAAAATCATACATTGACTATGCAATGAGTGTTATAGTGGCACGTGCACTTCCTGATGTTAGAGATGGAATGAAACCTGTACATAGAAGAATACTATATGTAATGAGTGAACTATCTTTATGGCCAGATAAATCATACAGAAAATGTGCTGGTATAGTCGGAGATGTAATGGGTAACTATCATCCTCATGGAGATTCTGCAATATATGATGCTTTAGTTCGTTTAGCACAAGATTTCTCACTTAGATATCCGCTTGTTAATGGACATGGTAACTTTGGATCAGTAGATAATGACCCACCAGCTGCAATGAGATATACAGAAGCGAAGCTTCATAAAATATCAATTGAAATGCTAACAGATATAGATAAAAATACAGTTGATTATGTTTCAAACTATGATGAAAGATTAAAAGAACCTACTGTACTTCCGGCTAAAATTCCTAATCTATTAATAAATGGAGCATATGGTATAGCTGTTGGTATGGCATGTAATATACCACCACATAACTTAACAGAAGTTATAAATGGTACAGTTGCTATGATAGACAACCCAGAAATAACTGATGAAGAACTTATACAATATATATCAGGACCGGATTTTCCAACTGGTGGAATAATTGTAGGTAGAGATGGTATAAAAGATGGATACTTAACTGGTAGAGGTAAAGTATGTGTAAGAGCAAGAGCTGAAATTGAAGAAGATGAAAAAGGAAGATTTAAGATAATTGTTACTGAAATTCCTTATCAAGTAAACAAAGCAGCTTTAGTTGAAAATATAGCAAAACTTGTACAAGCTAAAGTTATAGAAGGTATATCAGATTTAAGAGATGAATCAGATAGAACAGGAATGAGAGTTGTTATTGAACTTAAAAGGGATGCAAATCCTAAGGTTGTACTTAACTTGTTATACAAACATACACAACTTCAAACAACAGTTAGTATGTTAATGCTTGCATTAGTAAATAACCAACCAAAAGTATTAAGATTAAGTGAAATATTAACACACTATATTGCACATAGAAAACAAATAGTTACAAGAAGAACACAATTTGATTTAGAGAAAGCATTAGCTAGATTACATATATTAGAAGGATTAAGAATTGCGTTAGATCATATAGATGAGATAATTAGAATTATACGTTCTTCATACAATGATGCACAAGAAAGACTTATGGAAAAGTTTGGACTATCTGAAATCCAATCAACTGCTATACTTGAAATGAAACTTAGAACGCTACAAGGTCTTCAAAGAGAAAAAATAGAAGATGAATACAAAGCTTTAGTAGAGTTAATAATTAATTTAAGAGAAATATTAGCTAATATGCATTTAGTTATGGATATAATAAAAGCAGAATTACTTGATATAAAAAACACATATGGTGATGAAAGAAAAACTGAAATCATACATGGTGAAGGAGATATCAATATTGAAAGCTTAATTAAAGAAGAATCAAATGTAGTAACTATGACTCATCTAGGATATATAAAAAGAATAACAGTTGATAGTTATAGAAGTCAAAAACGTGGTGGCAAAGGTCTTACAGCTATGAATACAAGAGAAGAAGACTTTGTTGAACATGTATTTGTAACTTCAACACATAACTTCATTATGTTCTTTACAAATACTGGTAGAGCATTTAGACTAAAATGTTACGAACTTCCAGAATCAGGTAGAATTGCTAAAGGAACAGCAATAGTTAATTTACTTCAATTAGCACAAGGTGAAAAAATAGCAGCAGTTATTCCTGTTGAATCATATGAAAATGATCAATGTGTTTTAATGGCTACTAGAAATGGATTAATAAAGAAAACTAAACTTGAAGAATATAACAATATCAGAAAAACTGGAATACAAGGTATAACACTTAAAGAAGATGATGAACTTATTGATGTAAGACTTACAGATGGTAAAAGCGATATCGTAATGGTAACTAAAAGTGGGCTATCAATAAGATTTGGCGAAGATGATGTAAGAGCAGTAGGTAGAACATCAATGGGTGTTAAAGGAATTAATCTAGGTAAGAATGATAAGGTTATTGGTATGGAACCTATAACTAGCGAAAAAGGATATATTCTAGCAATTACTGAAAATGGTTTTGGTAAGAGAACTGAAATAGAAGAATATAGAAAACAAACAAGAGCTGGTAAAGGAATTCTAACATACAAAACTACATCTAAAACAGGACATATTATTGGAATAAAAATAGTTAGTGATAATGATGATATAATGATCATAACTGATACAGGTATTATTATAAGAATTAATGTAAAAGATATTAGCGTACTAGGAAGAAACACTCAAGGTGTTACACTTATGAGAACTTCTGAAGGCGGAAAAGTTATATGTATTGCAAAACTTCCAATAGATGCGAGTATAGAAGAAGAATAAAAAGTAAAGTAAAGTGTCTAGAAAAAAATATTCTAGGCACTTTTTATAATAATTATAAAGGAGAGTAAATAATGGAATATGAAAAATTAAAAGAGGAGTTATATATAGGACACGAGTTTGAATTTATTTATAAAGGTAAAACATACTCAATTACTAAAGAAGTAGGAGGCGGTAGGGGTTTCATTGAAGCTTTTAAACCTAATACAGAACAGCTATTTGCTAGTGAAGAAGAGTTATTAACAAATCTAAAGATTGATGGTAAGTTTATTCATGAAATGTGTATGGATATGAAAGATATAACTAGATTTTAAAATCATGTAAAAGAGAGTCGGACTATTGAAGTGCACCCCAAATGTTAGACAATAGAGTTTAACATTTGGAAGTGTATTTTTTATGAGTAAATATTCTAATCAACATTGAAGTCTTCTAAATATTTTTCAATGAAAAAGTCTTTGCCTTTACCACATTTAGGACATACATAATCATCAGGTAATTCCTCAAATGGTACATTACCTATATAAACATATTGACATATTGTACATACAAAACTTGTTCTTGCATGTTCTTCTGGTTTTGGATTTTCTTCTTCTTTTATAGATTCTAAAGAATTACGTTTACTCCTATACAATTCATAACTCATTATAGGATCATCTTTAGATATTTCCATGGTATCTACTAATCTAAGTATAAATACATAATGTGTATCTGCATCAATAATTTCTTTTATATCACATATCAAGTTATATACTATATTTTTATCTAAACAAGGCATGTCATTATACATTTTGTATGTGAATATATCCGAGTATTTGCTATCAAACTTATCTTCTACATCACCTTTATGACTTAAAAAATGATTTATTATTTTTATATCAAAATTTTCTGATATAAGTCCAACTATACACTTTTTAGATTCTAACATAAGCTTAACTGTATGAGATTCTTTTTTTATTGAAACAACAAAATTAGTAGGAAAATCAGCTATTTGCATAACTGTATTTACAATACATCCACCTAACTTATCTTTATGTTCTGTTGTAATTAAAAAAACTCCATAAGGTATTTTAAATAATAATGGATTATCCATATTTACTTCCTTTCATTAATATATATACTAATATTATGTTGTTATTTTAAGTGAAGTATAACAAAAAAACAGAAGAATTAGAAATAATTTTATTATCTTTTTTTCTTTGTTACATTAATATTACAAAACATTATAGATTATACGCATAAAAAAATATGAAATGTCGAAAAGAGTCGGCTAACATTGACAATAAAATATATTTAATATATAATAGGTAATAAAACATAATTAGAGGAGAAATATATGAAAAAAAGGGGTATATCACTTATACTATTAATAATCACAATAATTGTTGTAATCATAATAGCTGGAGTAGTTATACTCAATTTAGGTGATACTGGCGTATTAGATCAATCTAAAAAAGCAAAATTCATGAGCGACTATAGAGTTGTACAAGAAGGTGTAAATTTGTACTCTCTTAGTAAATATGATGCAGTAAATCAAAAATTTGATTTACCTTTAAAGGGATATTTAACTGAAGGAGATAAAACATATATAACAGATAATGTACCTACACTAAATACTAAAATTGAAGAATTAAGTGGTAGTATAACTGCAGCTAATTTAGCATGGATAAGTAGTGAAGATATAAGTGTAAAATTATCAAGTGCTAAACAAGAAAAAGGTTATATATTAGATGTAACTAATGGACAACTATATGACTATGTAGGAGAATACTTTGAAGGTAAAAGATGGCATACATTAGATGGTGGAGTTTTAAGTGATGGAAGTATACCAGAACCTTCAGTTATTGTATCACAAGAATTATGGGACGGTTGGTTAAAATTAACTTTATTTTATCCAGCAGGTTCAACTGATAAAAAATGGAGACTTGGAACTGAAGGTGAAGTAAGAGTAGACCCAATGTTAATGTGGCAAAACTATACTGGAGCCATTACTATACCATTAGATAGAATACAAGATGTATGGATAAAATACATAGTAGATAATAAGGAAGTTATAATTCCACCAGTAGGAACACTTTTAGTAGATATAGTTCCTGATAAAACGGGAGTTACTAAAGTGGATAAAGTAAATGTAACAATAAACTTTGATGTAGATGCTACTACTAAAGAATATAGAGTTGGAGATAGTGGTTGGATTACATATAATGGACAATTTACTGTAACAGAAAACTGTATAATAGAAGCTAGAGCTAAAAAAACTGAAAGTATATACAACGCAGATGGATCGATACTTTCAACTAGAGATGTAGCAGGAAAAGATTTAGTATATATAGGTAATATAGGAATAGAAGAAACTGAACTTGAAGCGCCAACTATAACAAGATTAGCACCAGTAGGTAGTGAAAAAGCGAGAGTGCAAATAACATATCCAGTGGAAGCAATTAGAAAAATATATAAGGTAAATTATGGGATAGAAGAAAATTATACAACTGAAATAAATATAACAAGTTATGGAACATATGTTATAGCATACTATTATGATGCTGCTGGTAAAAGGTCAAAAGCTAGTAGTATATATATAAACGACACAACAGGGGGAGCAGCAGCTGAACTTTCAAATCCATATGATCCAAATCCTCCATATGTACCGGGTCAACCAGTACCAACACCTGTAAATAATGATGTGCCAGCACCAACAGTAAATGTTAGTCCATCTACATTAGCAGAAGAAGTACAGGTAAGTATAGCAGCACCTGTAAATGCAGATAAATTATATATAAAATTAGGAAGATATGCGCAGTATCAAGAATATACATCTGCTGTAACAGTAAGACAAAATATGGAGGTATATGCGTACTATAGAACATATACAGGTGAAAGATCTGTTACAGGTTATGGCAGTGTAAGTAATATAAAGAAAAATAATATGCCATATGTACATATAAATGCAAATCCATATCCTTGGAGTTTTAGTTATGGTGAAAGTGAAGTAACAGTAACAATAGCATATAGTGATACAAACACTATAGAATACAGTGAAGATGGAATAGTATATATTCCATATACAGCACCGTTTGTAGTAACACAGAATAAAGAAATATATGCAAGAGGAACAAATTCATATGGAGTAACAGAAACAAGTTTAAATATAACTAATATAGGACAATTAAATGCTCCTATCCCAATAACAAACTTAGCAGTAAATATAAATGTAAATCCAGAACCGGCACTATCAACAGATAGAGTAGCGACAGCGAATGTAACTATAGATTATGATGGTAAAGCAACAGGAAAATATTATTCAATTGGAAGATATGGAGTTGTTCAAACATATAAAGGAGCATTTGAAGTAACAAGTAATTGCACAATATATGCATATGCAACAGGAACGAATGCAAAAGGTCAAACGTCTAAAACCATAGATAATGTAACAAACGGAATATCTGAACCTATTATAATGGCTATTCCAAATAATTCAGTTCAAGCAAGTAAAGTATCAGTAGCTATAGAATATGATAAGTATGCAACAATGAAAAGATATAGTATAGATGGTGGTTCTTTAAGAGACTATTCTGTAGCGTTTGATGTAACAAAAAATGGTTCAGTAATCTATGCATATAGTCAAAATGGATTAGGTCAAACATCTACTTCAACTTATACAATAGAAAACATAGTACCAGAGCCACCAGCATTAATACTAGATAAAGGAAATTACTATTTAATAAAACTAAATTATCCACCGGATTCAAAAAACAATGAATATAAATGGAAAGTAGATGGAGTATGGAATAGCTATAAAGATGCTGGAATACTACTAATAAAACCACAATTTAAAGATCAGTTAATACAAAATGGAAGTTTAGTTAAAATAGAAGATGAGAATGGAAACATGGTAACATTTGCAGGAGATTATTACTTTATAGATGTACCAATAAGTGAACTATTTGAAAATCTATTTATGAGATGGGATAGGCAGCCCCTATCTGCACCACAAATAATAATAGCTCCAACTGATGCAGCAATACAAGTTACTGCTACAATTATATATAATCCTGTTATTGTAACAAAGCAGTATAAAATTATTAAACCTGGCGAAATATCAAGTAGTTGGATGGATTACACAGGACCAATAACAATAGATAAAAATAACACAGTAATATATGCAAAAGGAATGGATGAAACTGAAGTTTGGTCAGCTGAAGGAATGAAAAAAGTAACAAATATAGATGAAAATGCTCCAGTTATAAAACTAACAGCAGATTTAGATACTGCACAGCAAAAAGTAGCAGTAAAAGTAAATGTAACAGATGACGTAGCAGTTGGCAAAATAAAATGGACAATGGGAGTACAAGGTGAAAGTTACTTTACGAACTCTGGAACAGAAATAACGAATAATAGCATAGTAAATATAATAAGTAATGGATACTATACATTCTACGCAGAGGATAAAGTAGGAAACAAACAAGTATATACATTGAATGTAACAAATGTAGATTTAGCACCACCAGTGATAGATATAGCAGTAAGTCCAGAAATCACTGTAGGATTAACAGGGAATGTAACAATAAATTATGGTGATTCAACAATAAAACAATATAAAGTAGGAACAAGTAATGCAGTATGGACTAATTATACAGCTCCATTTGTTATATCATCATATACAATACTAGCAAACAACTGGCGAAATGCAGATGGAACAGTAACAATATATGCAAAAGGAAAAGATACTGCAGGAAATGAAATAACAGTGCAGAAAAAAGTAGTAAGTTTAGATTTAGATAAACCTAATCTACCAGTTGTAAATTCAAATGCTGGTTATCCAACACTTACTTCTGGTGGTGTCAAATATGAAGCAACTACAACTATAACATATGATACTAGAACAGACATAGATAATTTTTATAGTTTAGATATAGGAACAACATGGATACCATATACTGGTTCGTTCAATTTAGCTACTGGAACAGTAATAGCAAAGAGTATAAAGAAAGATAGTGGTTTAGAAGTATCAATAAGCCAAACTGTTGGGATGCCATTAGATGCAATGAAACCAGAAGTATATGATGGAAATGATACAACATACATGGCGGTAAGTTCTGGTGGTTCAATATATATGAAAGTAGATAGCTCTTTAGCTGGAGAAAACATAAGAGTTAAACTTTATTCAGGAGAACCATCATCTACTATTTCATTTTTAGATGTAAATAATCAGTTAATTACATCTGTAAGTTCTGGTTATAATGAGCAGTTTAACAGAATATTAGCTTTACCAAATAACTGTGTGTGGATAAAATATGGAGGACCTCAAGGCGGTAAAATGTATGAAATACAATTATTAAACGAACCAAAATTCACCGCTGAAACTGTATACCCATTAATTCATGTAGATCAGAGTAAATCAATAAAACAACCATATCAGAATATAAGTATAAGTTATTTTGCAACTGCCGTTCAAAGATTATATAAAATAGATATAACAGGTGAATGGATAAATTATAAAGATCAACCAATTAAAGTTGTTCAAGGGCAAACGATATATGCAAAAGGAATAGATAAAAATGGTATAGAAAGTAGAGTTATATCTACATTAACAATTAATGTTATAGATGCAATGACACAAGATGTGTTTGATAATAATGATTTAACATATATGACATTGAGTCCTGGTAGTTCAGCATATCTGAAAGTAGATAGCTCTGTCGCAGGAGAAAATATAAGAGTTAAATTTTATTCAGGAGAAACATCATCTACTATATCATTTTTAGATGTAAATAAGCAGTTAATTACATCCGTAAGTTCGGGATATAATGAGCAGTTTAACAGAATATTAGCTGTACCAAGTAACTGTGTATGGATAAAATATTTCGGATATCAAGGTGGTAAAATTTACGAAATACAATTATTAAACGAACCTAAATTCACTGCTGAAACTGTATATTCATTAATTAATGTGGATCAGAGTAAATCAATAAAACAACCATATCAGAATATAAGTATAAATTATTTTGCAACTGATGTTCAAAAATTATATAAAATAGAAGCAACAGGTGAATGGCTAAATTATCAAGGTCAACCAATTAAAGTTATTCAAGGACAGACAATATATGCAAAAGGAATAGATAAATTTGGTACAGAAAGTAGGATTATATCAGCATTAACAATAAATGTCATAGATTCAATGACACTAAATGTATTTGATAATAGTGATTTAACATACATGACATTGATTCCAGGTAGTTCAGTATTTTTGAAAGTAGATAGCTCTGTAATAGGAAAAAATATAAGAGTTAAATTTAGTTCGGGAGAAACATCATCTACTATATCATTTTTAGATACAAATTATCAAGTGATTACAACTGTAAGCTCAACATATAATGAAACGTTTAATAGAATATTAACAGTGCCTGATAACTGTGTATGGATAAAATATTACGCATATCAAGGCAGTAAATTGTACGAAGTTGGGCCAAGTAGTATACCAGTAGTTTCAGCAACCCCAACAAGTTGGACTAATGGAAATGTAACAGTATCATTAACATCACTACTTGTAACTGATACATTGAAATATAGTTTTGATTCTACTAATTGGTTTACTTATACAGGTCCACTAATTGTTACAACAAATAATACAACAATATATACAAAAGCTGTAGATACTCTAGGGGTAGAAAGTACAGTTAAAACGTTGACAGTTGCCAATATAGATAAAATTTTACCTACAGTCGCATATGGAACTAATGGTAAAATAAATGTCAAAACTGCAAGTACAACAGTTACAGTAAACGATACTGGTGGAAGTACAGTAAATACCTCAACATTACAATATGTATGGGATACACAAAATATAACAGAGCCAAGTGGTGGATGGGCAGTATTTACTAATGGAGCAACCTTAACAAAAGGAAGCTTAGATGCTACATATTACTTATGGATAAAAGCAAGTGATAATGCTGGCAATAGTGTTGTAAGTAAAACAAATGCATTTGTACTAGATAATACAGTACCTGATGTTCCAACTATTTCTGCAAGTCCAACAGGTTGGACAAATGGAAACGTACTAGTAACAATTACATATCCAGCAGATGTAACTACAAAACAATATAGTACAAATGGTACTACATGGAGTACATATACAGTTCCAGTATCAGTAACTATTAATAATACAACGGTGTATGGCAGAGGGTTAGATGCAGCTGGAAATATTAGTGATCAAATAACATTAACAGTAGCAAATATTGATAAAGGAATACCAACAGTTGCATATGGAACAAATGGTGCAACTGATGTATCAACAGCAAGTACAACAGTGACAGTAAGTGATACAGGAGGAAGTTTATTAAATACGAGTACACTGCAATATGTATGGGATACACAAAATGTAACAACACCAATTAGTGGATGGACAGTGTTTATAAATGGTGATACAATAACTAAAACAAATGTAGTAGGACCATATTATTTATGGGTAAAAGCAAGTGATAACGTGGGAAATATTATAACTACAAAATCTAATATATTTACGTTAATAGAAAATGTAACAATCACAAGTACACTTCAAATAGAAAATACAACAATAAATGGTCAGACTCCATCATATAATAATCCAATAATACCAGCAGGATTTGTTGTAATAAACACAGCAGATGCAAATTGGAGTAATGTATCAACTGATTGGGATAAAGGACTTGTAATACAAGATACAAGTGGTAATCAATTTGTATGGATACCTTTAGATGGAACAAATGTAACATATGCAAAATGGTGTACATCCGGATATGCATACAACAATGCAAATATAGCAGATGATACATATGCAACAGGATTTGATGTAAATAATATAATTACTACATATAAAGGTTTTTACATAGCAAGATATGAGTCAATGTTTGACTATAACAGTGGTAGTATAAGAGCAGCAAGTAAGAAAAGTTCAAACAAAACAAGTGCCGTAAATTGGTCAACAACAAGGAATGCAACATATAACGGATATTTGTGGAACTGTATAAGTTATACAGACTCAAAAAGTTATTCAGAA
>Ga0209123_1003560_pt1 | contig 11512 bp, 8 predicted proteins | sample BarGraIncu00431A_FD_184500 | JGI IMG/M metagenome (GOLD analysis project Ga0209123, IMG submission 184500) | Arctic peat soil microbial communities from Barrow, Alaska, USA - Barrow Graham LP Incubations 004-31A (SPAdes) (version 2) | ecosystem: Environmental > Terrestrial > Soil > Wetlands >...
AATTGCTGAAGAAATAACAAATACGGCTAAAAAAGATTATGAAATTTTCAAAATGGATAATGGAGATGATTATTGGTACTCTATGATACAAATTTATTTAGTATTTCCTAAGTGGATAGAAGAAGTTGATAATAAATATGGCACTGGTGCATCTAAATTTATCGGAGAAGCTTTAAAAATTCATCGGGGAGATAAGGAGCCTAAATTAGTTATACTATATAAAAAACTTGCATCTGACTTAAGCAAAGAGCCTTCTTCAAATGAGATTCAAGAAATTATTGAACAAATAGCAAATGAGACAAAAAAACAGACTGAAGCTTTAAAAATAGATGAGGGAGAAAATCATTGGGGTTATACAGCAGAACTTTATTTATCAAATCCTATGTATATAAAAGTAGCTGATAAGAAATATGGCACTGGTGCATCTAAATTTATTGGAGAAGCTTTAAAATTTTATTCTGAAAATAATAAGTAATGGATTAAAAGCTATAAAAGTGCTAACAATTTTATTCGTACAATTATAAAACAACTGTAGTCTTGAAATAAAGTTTAAAAAAAGAAGACTTGGCATATATTATCTAGCCTGGCCTTCTTTGTACAAATAAAATTACATTTTTTCAACTTCAGACATAATGGCTTTAATTTTTTCAGTTTCAGCGTCAGTAGCCTGAATAAATGGCTTTGTACAATAATCTTTCATTCCAATTCCCTTTAGCATCATCGCTTTCTTTATAATAGGAATAAATGGTGTTCCTACATCATATAAATCACATATTACATCTACCTTCTTTTGAATCTTAGATGCTTCATCCATGTCCTTTGCATCCATAGCCTTAACCCAAGCTGAAAATACTTCTGGATATATATTGGAAAGACCACCTATACATCCGCTCCCACCGCAAATAATATTATGCATAAAATTTTCATCAAATCCTGATAATACGATAAAATCAGGAAATTCTTTAGATACTGACGTAATTAATTTTCTAGTATGGCCCATTTCTGTTACTGTATCCTTAAATCCAATAATATTTTTATGTTTACGTAAAAGATTTAAAGTAACGTTAGGACTTATATCGTAACTCGTCCTAGCTGGGAAATTATATAAGAAAATATCACCTTTAATTTGCGATGCTACTTGGTCATAGAAAAATTCAACACTTGCATCTGAAAGAGTAAAGTAGTATGGGCTAATAATCATAACTGCATCTGCGCCAGCATTTATAGCATAGTTCGATAACTCTACCGTGTCTTCTACCGACATACAACTAGTCCCGATATAAATTTTTGTTCTCTTATTAACATAAGATACCACAAGATCAATAAGCTGTTTCTTTTGATCTGTTGTCATTGTAAAGAACTCACCAGTACTTCCCATAACAACTAAACCGTCCACACCACCTTTAATTAAATTATCATATATATTTTTATTTGCTTGAATGTCTAAATTTCCTGTTGAATCAAATGCCGTAACAACTGGTGTAAAAAAATTTGCTTTTCTCATAAAAAATCCTCCTTGTATCTATTATATTGAATTAACTTCTATTTACTAAAGAATACTGGGTTTACTCTAGCACAAGCATCATTTATACTAACGTTATTTAACCAAATATTTCACATTCGCTGATACCGATTACAACACTAACATACAACATTAACATAGTATTAGGGTTATCCATCATTTTTATGACGTAAACTACAAATATGAAATTTATGGACTTCACCGTTTTACCTATTTTCATATCACTACGCTTGTTCGCATATACAAATAAAGTTTATAAATACGAACTGTATAAATGTATGGTATCACTTAACAAATATAGTGTCAATAGGTAAATTAATATAATGTTTTGCTTTATATATATAGTGATAAGGGGAATCCCACATATCGCTGATACTTACCCCATTTTATTATCAATCATATCCAAATCAGTAGCATTAATAATATTCATAAGTAAAATTGTAGATACTAATCATATAATTCCTGTTATTTAATTTTCTTGAATTAACTTATACTTTTTTAGTATTCAATCATAATTTCTGATATAATTTAAATAAATAATTAAGGGGGTTGTACTTATGAAAGAAACAGAGCATAGGCCTACTGCAAGAGTATTAGAGATACTTGAACTACTAGCTACAAATCCAGATGGATTAACATTGACAGAAATAGCAGGAGCTATAAATGCTCCTAAAAGTAGCATTTTTCCAGTTATCCATACAATGGCTCAACGCAAATTTATTTTTGCTAATGATAATAACTCGAAATATACAATTGCAATCACTGCATTCTGTGTAGGTTCTGCCTATACGAGTAATATGAATGCTCTACAGTTTATACAGAGTGAAATGAAATATATAGTAGAGCGGGGTGGCGAAATATGTCAACTTGGAATTTTAGACCGTGACATGGTTTTATACGTTGCAAAAGCAGACTCAGATGAAGCCATCCGTCTCGTCTCCTATGTAGGAAAAAGGCTTCCTCTTTATTGCACCGCTCTTGGTAAAATTTTAATTTCAAGAAAAAGTATAGGTGAAATAAAAGCACTTTATCCAAATGGTCTTAAAGCGTACACTAAAAATACAATTACAGATTTTAATGTATTAGAAGAAACACTTTTAAGAATTCGTGAAACAAATATAGCTTATGAACAAGAAGAAGTTACTGAACATATTTATTGCGTTAGTGTTCCTTTAGTTAAAGGGGATGATATTGTAGCAGGTTTAAGTGTTAGCATTCCTTCTTTTCGTATGGAAGCTCAAAAATCAGAACTTATTAAATCGTTGCTTCTTGAATCACGTTCAAGAATTGAAACCTTTTTTAGGGAAAAGGATATTGATGTTAACAACCTTACATTTGGTAGCAAAATTGAATTTTAAAAGGTAATCAGCAACACTGCTTATTACCTTTTTACTTTTTCTAATTATGATTGTTCTATTTTGGCAGGTAGATAAAGATAAAAAACCTTCAACTAATTTAATTAGTCGAGGGCTTTATTTCTATTCATGAGTAATGTAAAAAAGACCATAAACATTTATGAAAACGATTAATTATTATCTTGACATTACAGAATAATGTGATAACATTTAGTTATAATATTTGTATAAACAAATCAAGTTCCTATATACGAACATACAAGAAAAGGGGAAACAATTTTATTTGTAGGTTTGGTAAAAGTAGTTAATGAGAAAAATACGGATTCAATTAAAATATGGAGGGATAATTATGTCATTGAAATCGATTTATACAGAAGAAGTATCTTTATATGAGATTCAAACTCATGCAGAAGGTCCGGTTGGTTCACTTCCACTTACCCCTGAATTATTAAAAGATTCACCTTGTGGCGATATATTCGGGATGACTTTAAATGCTGGCATGGGATGGGAGCCATCGAAACTTCTAGGAGACGATGTGTTAATACTTAGTACTCAAGGCGGAATCCGTGATAATGATGGTACTCCAATTGCTGTAGGATTACATACAGGCCACTTTGAATTAGGATTGCAAATGAGAGCAGCGGCTGAAGAAATCAAGAAACTTGGAGGCGTTCCTCATGCTGCATATGTAACGGATCCATGTGATGGTCGTAGCCAGGGTACAACGGGAATGTTTGATTCCCTACCTTACCGTAATGATGCGGCAATAGTACTTCGTAGATTAATTCGTTCATTGCCAACAAGGCGAGCAGTAATCGGAGTGGCCGCATGTGACAAAGGTCTACCTGCTATGATGATGGCACTGGCATCTATGCATGATTTGCCAACGATTATTGTTCCTGGAGGTGCAACACTTCAACCTACAAAAGGAGAAGACGCAGGAACAGTTCAAACGATTGGAGCTAGATTTGCCAATAATGAAATTTCTTTAGAGGATGCAACAAGCCTCGGATGTAAAGCTTGTGCTTCTGCTGGTGGAGGTTGTCAGTTCTTTGGGACCGCCGGTACTTCTCAAGTCATTGCTGAAGCATTAGGAATGGCATTGCCTCACTCTGCTTTAGCACCTTCTGGACAGCCAATATGGAAAGAAATCGCTAAGCAATCAGCCAGGGCAGTTTTAGAAATGGCAAGCAATGGAATAACCATTAAGGATATTATTACAGATAAAGCAATTGAAAATGCTATGGTGATTCACGCTGCTTTTGGAGGATCAACAAACTTGCTTCTTCATATCCCAGCAATTGCACATGCGGCCAATTGTAAAATTCCAACTGTAGAAGAATGGGCAAAAATCAATAAAAAAGTGCCTCGTTTAGTTAGTGTTATGCCTATTGGACCAGTTAATTACCCTACAGTCAGTGTATTCTTAGCAGGAGGAGTTCCTGAGGTTATGCTTCATTTAAGAAAACTTGGGCTTTTGCATGAAGATGTTCTTACTGTTACAGGAGAAACACTTGGAGCTAATCTTGACTGGTGGGAAAAATCTGAAAGACGTGCACAATGCAGAAATCGTTTGGTTGAGGTGGATGGAGTTGATCCTGATGAAGTTATCATGAATCCAAACAAGGCAAAAGAAAGAGGATTAAAATCAACAGTAACTTTCCCAGTAGGAAACATTGCCCCTGAAGGTTCAGTTGTAAAATCAGCGGCTATCGATCCATCTGTTATAGATGATGACGGAGTATTTAGACACACTGGGAAAGCTAAAGTTTTCACCTCTGAAAAGTCAGCTATAAAATTGCTTAAAAGTGCTGGGAAAGTTGAGGCTGGTGACATAATGGTTGTCATGGGCGTAGGCCCAATGGGAACAGGAATGGAAGAAACGTACCAGTTAACTTCTGCTTTAAAAAAATTGCCTTTTGGTAAGCATGTTTCTCTAATTACAGATGCGCGTTTTTCTGGTGTTTCTACAGGCGCTTGTTTTGGACATGTAGGGCCTGAGGCATTGGTAGGAGGACCTCTGGGGAAATTGAAGGACGGAGACGTTATAGAAATCATAATTGACACTAATAAACTTGAGGGATCAATTAATTTCATTGGAACTGAGGATAAACAGCTTTCGTATGTTGAAGCAGCTAAAGTCTTAGAAGCGCGTGAACCTGATCCAGATCTTAAGCCTGATCCAGATCTTCCAGATGATACAAGATTATGGGCAGCACTTCAAGCTGTGAGTGGCGGAACTTGGGGTGGAAGCGTATATGATGTAGATAAGATTATTGAAGTTATTGAAGCGGGGAAGAAAGCGATGGCTAAAGAATAGTTATTTATTCATCTTTGAAAAATAAAAGAAATTAGGCGGTGTTATTATGCCATTATTAATTGTAGGAATAGGTGTAGTGTTCTTAATTATATTAATTTCTCGCTTTAAACTAAATACTTTTGCTGCATTACTTATTGTTTCATTTGCTGTATCCATAGGGCTAGGCATACCTCTTGGGAAAATAGTTTCAACCATTGAAACAGGTATGGGTGGAACCCTTGGTCATATCGCTTTAATATTTGGTCTTGGTGCCATGCTCGGTAAATTAGTTGCTGATTCAGGTGCAGCACAGCGTATAGCTATGACTTTGATCAACAAGTTTGGTGAAAAACGAATTCAATGGGCTGTTGTAGTTGCTTCATTTATTATTGGTATAGCAATGTTTTTCGAAGTAGGATTAGTTTTATTAATTCCAATTATATTTTCTATTTCAAGAGAATTAAAAGTTTCTCCATTGCACTTAGGTGTTCCTATGCTTGCTGCACTATTAGCAACACATGCCTTTCTGCCTCCACATCCAGGACCAACAGCAATAGCTGGAGCATACGGAGCAGACATCGGAACGGTTTTATTGTATGGTATTATTGTGGCAATACCAGCTGTCATTTTAGCAGGGCCAGTATATACTAAGCTTGCTAAAAAAATTGTACCTAACGCTTTTAATAAAAGTGGTAATATTAAATCTTTAGGTGAACAAAAAACATTTAAAATCGAAGAAACACCTAGTTTTGGAATAAGTTTGTTAACAGCGATGTTTCCTGTTATTTTAATGATGCTTTCCACGATAATCTCAATTATACAAAAAACAGCAGGGATTTCAAACAATTCATTTTATACTGTTATTAGTTTTATTGGTAATCCAGACACTGCAATGCTTATATCTTTAATCGTTGCAGTCTATACAGTGGGAATTGCAAGGAAAATTCCAATTAAACAAGTGGGGGCTTCTTGCTCAACTGCAGCTGCGTCAATTGGAATGATGCTATTAATTATTGGTGGGGGCGGTGCTTTTAAACAAGTGCTTATTGATGGAGGCGTTGGTAAGTATATCGCTCTATTATTTCAAGGAAGTGCAATGTCACCTATACTACTTGCATGGATAGTTGCAGCCATTTTACGTGTTTCCTTAGGCTCTGCAACCGTAGCAGCTCTGTCAACAGCAGGTTTAGTTATTCCAATGCTTGCTCAAAGCGGCAATGTCAATTTGGCCTTAATTACACTTGCAACTGGAGCCGGAAGTGCGATTTGCTCTCATGTAAACGATGCAGGATTCTGGATGGTTAAAGAATACTTCGGATTAACCATGAAAGAAACATTCTTAACCTGGAGTATACTATCAACAATTGTATCAGTAACAGGATTAATAGGTATTTTGTTATTGAGTTTGGTTGTCTAATTTTAATTATATTTTATAAGCTAATACGTATGGATTAGATACTCTTAAAAAGGTATTTAAACTATACGTATTTTTTTATGTGATTAATATAGGTTAAGTTGTCTTAAGTAATCTCGATAATAGGAATAATGATTTATTTAAGTATGTAAATAAGTATTATGTATTTTATGGATTATATATATAAAATAATAGAAAAATGCAACTAATTTACAATTCTAACCGTTATATAAGTGTAAACAAAGGGAAAAAGTTATCATTTTCTTACTTATGAAGAGAATTTTATATTACTAATATTTTATTAGGGGTATTAAATTAAGAATAAAAGCGTGAGTAGTATAAAAACAAAGTATAGAAGATGGGGGTATAAGTGAATGAATAAGAAAATTACAATTTCAATTATGGCTGCTTTAATGATAGCAGGATTAACATCTATTAAGTCATTTGCAGCAATGGATAATGGTAGCGTTGTTATAGGCTATAACGCTTTTGATCTTGCTTATGCTAATGATTCAGTAAATATTGGAAAACTCACTGAGGCAATAGTTAAAGGTGGAAATATTTATATAAAAGATTTTAGCGGAAAATGGATAAATAATTCTAACGGATTAGCAGTTGATGCAAGTATTATACCAGCTGTAACTTATACCAATGATTCTGGCACAACACACTTTGATGCTGGGGATAAAGATCCAGTGGTAGATCCAGCTCAAAAAGTTACATCGATAAGTTTAAATAAAACATCAGATACATTAACTGTAGGAGGTACTGATACTTTAACTTCAACGATATCTCCAAGTAATGCAGCAAATAAGGCAGTAAGGTGGACAAGTTCAAATGTCGATGTAGCAACCGTTAATAATGGGGTTGTAACAGCAGTGAGCCCTGGGACTGCAATTATTACAGCAACAACCGTTGATGGAAGTAAAACTGCTAGTTGCACAATCACTGTTAACAATGAAAAGGGATATGTAAATAATACGGATCTTGAAAATGACCTAAATGTAAGAACAGAGGCTGATGCAAATTCTACTTCTATTGGAAATCTATATATATATCAAAAAATTGAAATTTTGGGTACTGCACTTGCTCCTGATGGTAAGACGTGGGATAAGATCGAATATAATGGTAAACATGCCTACGTATCTGACGGATTTATTCAACATTATACTTCGCCATCAGATGATGTGGTTAGTATTGCAGAAAATATAACTAAGCAATTTGAAGTTGGAAACTTGAGTCAAATTGCAGGAGATGCAGATGGACAAGGTTTATCACTCGGATACCTTCAATGGAATATAAGACAAGGTACGTTGCAACCTTTATTGCATAGAATGGACAGAGAATATAATTCTGAAATGAAAAGCATTTTTGGGACAAACTATAATAGTATTTACAGCATGACACTTGACACACCAGCTAATCAGCTTAAATGGGCTGTTAGCATTAATGATTCTTCAAATAATATTATTACAACTTGGAATAACTCATTTGCTACTTTATGTAATAATGTCGATTTTAAAAATATTGAAGATGATGCACAGGTTTATACAGTTAAACAAGCAATGAGAATATGTGATCGATACAATTTAAAAACAGTAAGAGGATTTGCTCTTGCTTTTGATATAGTTAATCAAAATGGAATCTTAGAAGATAATATAAATGCTGTAAAAATTATTGATGATGCACGTGTGAAAGCTCCAAACATGACTGAGAAAGATCTCTTGCTAGTTATTGCAAATGCCGTAGCAGATACTGCAACAACTGGTTCAGATGATACTCTATCAAGAAAAATGGCTATAGTTAATGGACAAGGATATGTTCACTACATTACGCTCTATTTAGATACAAGTTATAGTTTAAGTGATAACTCATGGAGATAAAGAAATGAGAGGTAAAAAACTAAAGAAATTATGCAAGCAATTTAGGGTAGGGGAAACTATTTTCTAAATTAGAATAAACTAAAAAAGATGGGGGTACGAGTTAATGAATAAGAAAATTATGAGCTCAATTATTGCTGCTTTAATGATAGCTGGATCAACATCTATCTCAGCGTTTGCAGCAATAGATAATGGTACTGTTGTTATAGGTAACAAAGCTTTTGATTTAGGATATGCCAATAAATCGGAAAATTTAAGTGAAATTACTAATGCAATAATCTCTGGTGGGAAAGTTTATGTTAAAAACTTCAGCGGAAATTGGATAGATAACAATACAGGGCTAACAGTAAATTCAAGCCTTATACCAGCTGTAACTTATAAAAATGCTGTGGGGACGGGTATCTTTGATGCTGGGGATAAAGACCACGTTGTTACAGTCCAGTCAGTTAGCACTGTTAGCAATAAAAATGTACTTTACGGAGTAACAATTGGAAATGTTGCATTACCAACAACAGTAACACTTAAATTAAGTGATAATACAACTAGAAGTGTCAGCGTTACTTGGACATGCATAACTTATAATGGAACCAAATCAGCAACATATGCGTTTACTGGTGCTTATGCACTTCCAAGTGGTGTAACTGGTACAAAGCCAACTGTAACAGCTAATGTTGTAGTTGGTAGTTCAGCGGATACGGTTGCCGCAAAAGCAGTAGATACTAAAATAATAGCATTGCCAATATTAAGTGCTTTAACATTATCGAACAAAACAAGCGTTGTAGCAGCAAGAAGTGCTTATACTGCAATAACTAGCGCTCAAAAATTATTAGTAACAAAACTTACTACACTTGCAGCAGCAGAGGGACAAATAGTAGTTCTTCAAGCACAAGCAGATGAACTAAAAGCAGAAACTTCAGCAGAAGCAGCAGTAAGTGCTGCTGAGAAATCAAGAATGGCCGTGGATGTTACTACAGCAAAAACACTTGTACAAGCAGTTAAAGATGCTATTAAGCTTACAGTATTTAATACTCGAATAGCTAAAATTAATGTATTAAATGAAATAGTATCAGAGGGAAATAATTCATTTATTTTAACAAATTACAATACAACAGTAAGTAATTTTATTGCACAAGAAATGCTAAAAACTCCGGCATTGGTTATTGGCGGACAATGGTGTTATGCTGCTATAAATGCTGGTAAATATGGGTATTACTTAAATATAGGTAAAACCAATCAAACATTTGTGGCTTCACAAACAGGTTATGATACCATCAAGAGTCAACTTACTAGTAACATCGACCCTTTGAATCTACAAAATGATTCATCTAAAATTTATGAATTTGTAGAACTTACTTATTCAGATTGTGCAAGTGCTGATGTATTGAACACAATGCTTGGATCAAATAATATATTAAGTGGTAAAGGTCAAGTATTTATTGATGCAGCGAAAGCGGCTAATGTAAACCCTATATATTTGGCTGGTCATGCAATACTAGAAACAGGACATGGTACTTCAATCTTAGCAAATGGCGGTGCAAAAAAAATTACTGGAGAGTATACTTACGGCATGCCAGTATATAATTTCTTCGGTATTGGTGCAGTTGATAAAGATGCAAATGCAGGTGGGACAACTACAGCATACAATAAAGGCTGGACAAGTGTAGATTTAGCAATTTATGGAGGGGCAACATGGATTTCTAATGGATATATAAATAATGGTCAGAATACGATTTATAAAATGAGATGGAATTCTATAAATCTTTCTCATCAATATGCAACAGATGTTAATTGGGCAAATAGTCAAATAGGAATTACTAAACAATATTTTGACATGTGTCCTGATGCTACGCTAACTTTTGATATTCCTGTTTATAAGTAAGACAAGCATTAGTTGTTAACCGTCCCTCATGTTTATGATATTTAAAACAAGGGATAGTTATTAACTGTCTCTCACGTTTATGGTATTTAAAACAAGGGATAGTTGTTAACCGTCCCCGCATTTTATAGATTGTATATATTTATTATTATTGGACAAATTAATATATAAATGATTACATATGTATCAGTATTGATACACATATATTATAGTGATATAATGAAAATAATATTTAATGTAGGAGGGGTTAATTTGGATAAGATAGCGCTTATAACAGACACTACAAGCGATTTGAGAAGTGACGCAATGGAGAAATACAGTATTAATGTATTACCCTTTAGGATTATCTATTCTGATAGAGAGTATTTAGATAATGTAGATATAACACCACAAGAGGTTTATGATAATATGAAGATAGAAGTACCAACATCCTCATTGCCATCAATGAAGGATATGGAGGAACTATTTCTAAGACTCGAAGAAGAGGGATACACCCACGCTATAGCAATAACTTTATCTACTGGGTTATCTGGTATATATAATGCAATGAAACTTACAAGTGACAACCATCCAGGTATTACTACTCACGTATGTGATTCACAATCCATAGCACTTGGTGAGGGATTAATAGTTACTGAATGCGGAAAACTTATACAAGAAGGTAAGAGTTTTGAGGAAGTTGTAGAAGCGATTCCTTCTATTAAAAAAAGAATCCATCTATACTTTGTAGTAGGTACTTTAGAATACTTAAAAAAAGGTGGAAGAATAGGCAAGGTTGCAGGAACAATTGCTGAACTTTTAAATATTAAACCTATAATTTCTTTTGATGAGGATGGTAAGTACTGTACTGTAGAGAAGGTACGTGGTAGAAAACAATCTCTTAATAAACTTATAGAACTTACAAATAATATTTTGGATGAAAAAAAATGTAAGGTTTATATGTTACATGGTGATGCTCTAGAGGAAACTAAACAAGTAATGGAGAAAATAAGCAAACATCCAAATGCTATTTCCACAGAATTTGGAGGATATATAAGTCCTGTATCAGGTGTTCATAGTGGACCCGGTTTAGTAGGAATGGTTTGCATAGAAGAACCTTAATTAAAAAGACCGTAGGCGTTATAAGCAAGGAAAATGAGATAGACATTAAGGCCGAGGAAAAAAGG
>Ga0209123_1003561_pt1 | contig 11512 bp, 9 predicted proteins | sample BarGraIncu00431A_FD_184500 | JGI IMG/M metagenome (GOLD analysis project Ga0209123, IMG submission 184500) | Arctic peat soil microbial communities from Barrow, Alaska, USA - Barrow Graham LP Incubations 004-31A (SPAdes) (version 2) | ecosystem: Environmental > Terrestrial > Soil > Wetlands >...
CCCGCTCGGTCGCCTCGTTGCTGAGCAGCCCATGACCAGGCCCGCCGACACGCGTGGATGCTGCCCCCTCGGCAGCTTCCACCAAGCACAACAGCAGACGCCTGTCGTCGGCGCCGATCACCTGCTCCTCGTATGCCCAGTCCAAGACGTCGACCAACTCCTCGAGTTCGCTCGCGCGGTTGTCGGCAGGAACCGACCAGACCGACTGGCTGTCGACCGACCCGACGATCGCGAGCCGGATCGGGTCACTCCCCCTTGCGGTCACTGGGGTCCCACAGGCCTGAAGGACTCTGCTACGGAGGTCACGCATCAGGTTCACGACCACCTTGCGCCGGTGGAGCGGGAAGGTGCGGACCAGGATCCACAACTCACCGGCCACGATGTGATCAATGCTCGAGGTCAGCGTCCGCAGCTGGCGGGCCACGAACGCCGCGCCCGGCAGTACCAACCACGCCAACGCCTTCGCGGCATCCTGGTCGTCGCCGCCCTCGGTCGAAGCCAGCCACGCCAGACCATGCACCACCTCGTCGGAAAGCTGCGGGTCAGCCTCTCGCCGCCACCCCTGCAGCCGGCGCGGATCTGTTACAGCGGCCAACTGGGGCTGCTGCGTCACCCAACCCTCCCAGGCGTTGGCGATGACGGACTCCATATCCGAGCTGAGTCCCAACCTGCTTTCGACACTCATAATCGCGCCCTTTCGTTGCGGATGAACACAACGGAAAGGGATCAAAGCGATGTACCACGGGTTGTCCTCAGCCCAGCCGACAAGCACCCTGTTGTCCACAGAAACGTCCGGACAACTTGACATCACCGAAGTTCGCCCTAGCCACGGCCAGTTTCGGCAATGTCCCCCAATGTCCCCCAAGTTCTTGAGGCACACGTGGGATGCCTATGTGTCGACGTGGGCCGCTGGTTCTATGTCGCGTTCGTGACTGGCGCCGTTGTGCCGGGGCCGCCGGTGACCAGTGGGACGCGGAAGTCGTCTCTTGCTGATCGCCGCGGCCGAGAGCGGCAGCTAGTCTTCGCGTCCCGGCGACAATGAGCTCCAGGGCCAACTGTCGGGCCTCCGCTCGTCGCCGTTCCCGAAGGCGGCTAGATCGTCATGGAGCAGGGCTCGGCGCGGCAGCTCGGCTGCTCGTGGAAGACGGTGTGGATGGCGGTCCGGCCCGTCCTCGAGGTCGACGCCGCGGACGAGAGCCGATTCGTCGGGGTCACCTGTCTTGGCGTCGACGAACATGTGTGGCATCACGTCTCGAACAGGCCAGTCGACCAGGGCGGACGCGGGCCGAAGGAGTTCACCGGCATGGTCGATCTGACCCGTCACCAGGACGGACACCTCCGGGCCAGGCTGCTGGACCAGGTCCGGCCCGCTCTGGCGAGGCCTACAAGACGTGGCTTCGTGACCGCGGCGACGCGTTCCGCAAGGGGGTTCAGGTCGCCACTCTGGAACCGTTCCATGGCTACAAGAACGCGATCGACGACCAGCTCGAGGATGCTGTCGCGGTCCTTGGGCGCCAACAACGGCGGGACGGAGGCCATCACCGGCCAGATCGAACTCGCCCGCTGCGTCGCGCGATGCTTCCGCGACCCCGGCAACTACCGCCTCAGAATGCTCATCATCGGCGGCGGCCTACCACTATGACCCCACGCTCAAGTCAGAAGACCCGGGTGAGCAGAGCTCAGCACGATCCGCGGCAACGACCACCGAACTGTTGGTCATGGCGCCCTCGCCTGGAGCGGGGAATTGGCCACTTCGGTGAACCCGGCTAGGGCAGTATGGACACACCGAAGACCGAGGAGCGCGCGGACAGTCGATGCCACTCAAGGCTGAGCACGACGGGGACATCATGAAGGTTCCTGGCGCGCGCCTTCTGGTGTGCAGGAGCCCGGACACCGGGGACTTCGTAGGGTTCTACTCCCTCTGCTCTGAGGGGATCTTCATCCGCGGCTGCGCGACGTGGATCACCGCTGCAGGAAAGGCCCGTCAGCAATTCAACGGGTCTGTAGTGACCCACATGATGCCGGAGTTCATCGACTTCTTCGACAGCCTGGATGTGATGGGGACGATCCCCACGGATGCGGAGATCGCTGAGTTCGTGGACCACACGTACGACCCTGAGAAGTCGCCGGACAACGACGCGGCGGCCGGTGTGGATGTAACGACGATTCGGCGGGCTTGGCAGCTCGCGGGCCGTATCGTGGCGTCTCGTCCCTGGTTGGACGTGAGCTGGGTGGGCGATGGCGGGGTCCCCTGCCACCTTGTGGTCCACGATGGCCCGTTCGGGGCGGCGCTCCATTTCGACGAGGATGAGGGTCCGACTTGGGAGCCGCGGTCGCTTCCCGACGTGAGTCTCGGGTGGGAGGACGTCGAGGACCTCAACGCTCTCGGCCAGGGTGCTGTCGTTGATTGGGTCGAGTGTTGGGGCACACCCACGCAGGCACCCGAACTCACCGCGAAGGCTGCCACCTACACGCTGATCGCGCATCTGCTTGACGACGACAGCATTGATGGTCGATGGGCCGCGCGGCCGGCAAGACTTGTCCACTACACCGATGAGTCAGCTGAAGCTCCGGACTCCGCATTCAGCCTAGTCACTGTCTTCTCGTCACTCGCACCGACCGTTCAGTGGTACGTAAGTCAGATCTCGAGCCCGTCTTGGGGTGAGGGGACGGTCTGGCATGAGCCCCTCTGGCTACTCACGCGGGATGACCAACCACGACTCCTGCTTGATGAAGCCGGTCGGGTGCACATGGACGCTGACTCCCTCTCGGAGACCTTGGATGTGATGGCTGTCTCTGCCGATCTCGGAGGCGTCGACGACCCGTGGAGCTTCGACCTTCTGGACGCCTTGACCAGCATCGATGGCGACTTCGCCGGGCTTGCGGCGCTGCTGCACCAAGGCCCAGGCAAGACCCTCCGTGCGGTCAAGCCGAGCCAAGTCAGTGCCGCATCTTCAAACAGCACTGTTGCGAGTGCTACAACTCACTCGGGAGAGGTTGAGGACTCCGTGCCAACCGAATACCGGTTCCCGTCCGCGTGCAGCGACGTGCACCACTTCAACACTGAGCTGCTTCGATGGCTGACGCGAACATCCCCCGGGGCCACCCTCGGAGACTCGCACGACTCGATCGTGACGTACGTTCCTATCGGCGACGAACGCTGCCTGCTACGTGGCGAGACCACGCGAGAAGCAGTGGCAGACTACCTCGAGCGCACCCTCAGCGGCTCGGCGCCATTCTTCGTCGTAGCGAGTTCGAAGAAGGTGGTTCACCGCGTTACCGTCGGACGGGATTCCAAGCGGATTCGGGGGTTCTACCTCTATACGACTGGCGTGTTCAAGGAGACGCAACCGTTCGCTGCTGCGGACGGCTCTGCGTTCGGCGCGACTGAGGTCTGGTTCAAGCTCATGGACGCGGTTGCACTGCTGCACTCGCGCGGCCACCAGCGCCTTCACATGATCCCCACCCTCGGCGACATCGCGCCACATCTCTTCGTGCTCCTCGCAGAGAACATCGATTACACGCACGATTATCCGACTTTTGACTGGAAGTCAGTCGTACTTGCGTACTCAATGGCTCAGGGGTGCCAGGTTGGCGGCTTACTCGTCGGCCCCGACACGCCGGTCAGCAGCGTCGCTCGCGAAGTCCTGACTGGTACGACCGACAAAGGTATCGGGATCGACTGGGCGTACGCAGGATGGTACGCGGAGATGCTCGCCGAGGCACGGCGACTTGGAGTGATTCCAGTCTCCTACTCCGATTTCGGCACTCCCCAACGACCAGTCTGGCGACTCGGATACCAGGAGGAGGTCCCGTTCCCGCCGCCGCCAGTCAACCGAGCCCGCGTCGGGTTTACCGACGTGTTTCCCCAGCCATCGGCCGGGAAGTCGCTCGCACCGCTCTTGACTCCACCCTCCGGACTGATTGATCCCACCAGAGAGCTTGGCTGCACGTTGGCTGCGCTATTCCGCGAGGACAACGACGAGTTCGTAGGGTTGTTCGCCTTTACCCGGGGGGGCATCTATCGCAGGGATGTCTTGAGATGGATTCTCCCCAATATTGACGAACACTTCAGACTCGACGCCGCGAAGTCGGTTGACGTCAACTACCGGTTCATCAAGGCGTTCGACTTCCTACAGGCCCATGGCAAGCGCCCCGATCGGTGGTTGGCCGAACGGATGGGCGTGTTCAGTGGGCAGATCTCCGCGGATGAGCGAAAAGAAGACGAAGAAGAGTGAGAGCCCACGACCTCCCACGAAGTGCCCGCACACCAAAGCACCACAAGCCATCGCGTCAGGCCCGTGTCTCTTTGGCCGAGGCCGCACAGCCACAACAAGGGGGGAAGCATGAATCAGGATCCGGTAACTGCACTCGTCACTACGCTGACGAAATATGGGCTCACCGTGGCGACGGCCGAGTCACTCACCGGCGGACTACTCGCGGGCAAGATCGTGAGTGTGCCCGGCGCATCTCTTGTGTTCAATGGCGGCGTGGTTTCGTACCACACCCAACTCAAGCATTCGTTGCTCGGTGTGGACGCCGAACTGCTTGCCGAGAACGGTCCCGTGGATCCGCTTGTGGCCCAGCAGATGGCCGAGGGTGCGCGTCACACCTGTGCGATCGATGGCCGCCCTGCTGACATCGGACTTGCAACCACCGGCGTGGCCGGCCCGGACCCTGACCCGCAGACCGGCAAGCCCGCTGGCACAGTCTTCCTTGGCATAGCGACAAGGCACGACTCGCGCACCGTCCCACTCTCCCTGACGGGTGACCGCCCCACCATCCGCGAAGCAACCGTGGCCGCAACCATCGAGGAGGCACTGACCGAGTTGAGCACCCTCGGAACAGGCTTCCCGGGTCAATAGGCGGCCGTTGAGGGCGATCGCGTCGGCGAGCAGCTTGAACCGCGCTGGGTTTCATGGAGACTCCGGGGCCGCCTGTTCCCGTTGCGCCCTATGTTGTAGTCGGCGACATGGCCCTCCGTACTCTCGCGCGACGGGGGGAGCTGGCTGTCGGCAAAGGTGTTGTCAGCGCGCCCGTCCCTAAGCGTGCCAGCCGTGCGTTCGTCGGGTTATGCGGATGCCTTGGTTCCTTGACGGGTGAGCCACCCGCGATTGTCGATGATGTGTTCGGTGCGGGGGGGCAAGTCAGCCGGGATGCCGTCTTCGTCGTCGCTGCGGTTAGCTACGTGTTCGCGGAGGAGACGCTCGGCTGCCTGGTGGTGTCCTTGGGCTTCGAGGACAGCGGCTAGGTCTAGGCGCGGGGTCTCTTCGTCGGGGGCGACGCGGGCGGCTAGTTCAGCGGCCGCCTGGGCCTGGGACAGGTTCCCTTGTTGCAGCGATGCGGTGGTGACCAGGTGGGCGACGTCGACGATGGCGCAGAGCAGGATCTGGTCGAGCCGGTCGCCTTCGGCGAGCCATGCGCCGCCGTCGCGGCGTAGTTGTGCGAAGGGTGTCCCGGTCACCAGGGAGAGGGCTTGGCGTAGGTCGTCGAGGCCGTCCGGGCCGCGGGTTTCGCCTCTGACTCGCAGGCGGCGGAACAGGTCGGCGTCGACGAGGAGTCCCTCGACTTGGTAGGCGCCCCTGCCTCGGGTTCGGGCAGCGTCGGTGAGTCGGTTGTCGGGGATATGGGGTCGCCCGGTGCGCGGGTTGGGACCCAGCCAGGTGCGCAGGGTGAGGATGTCCTTGCGGACACGATCGGTGGTGATGCGCATGGCGTCGGCGACTTCCTCGGTGGTGGCCCCATGGGGGCGGGTGGCCAGGTAGGCCAGGAGTTCACTGAGGTAGGGCTTGCGACCGGCGGCGACCGTCGGTTTCCCGGTCGCGGTGACGCGGACGGTGAGCGGTCCCAGCAGCATCAGCCTGGGGAGGTCACCGTGCGGGTCGAACCAGGTGCGCAGGTCGTCGTCGAGGGTCGGGTCCGCCGTCTCAACCTGGCGGCGGACTCTGACGGGGACCTGTGGGGCGAGGACGGCGAGGTCCTCGACGGTGGTCGCGGCAACCGTCAGATAGGCCTGGTCCGGGGCGGGAAGCAGGGAGGCGGCGGGTTCGGTGGGCTGCTGGTCGCGGGGCGGGGTCTGGTCGGTGCGGAGTTGGCCGGCCTGGTTGCTGTGCGCACGCCAGCCGTCGGCGTCCCCGGGGTGGTCGGGCATGGCTACATCGGCGTGTTCGTCGGCCTGGGCGAACAGGGCGGCGCATCCGGCGGCCTCGTCGCTGGTCAGCCCGACCGCCGCGAGGTCCAGCCCGACCCCGGGCATGAGCAGCCTGCCGTCGGCGGTGAGCTCGATCACCTCAGCGTGCGTGGGTCGCTGCTCGTGGTCGCCGATGAGGATGAGTGCGGTGCCGGTATGGCGCGGATGGTCCTGGAGTAGTCGCACCAGCTGGCCGGTGGTGTCGTTGGAGAGGCTGGCGTCGAGGAGGAGGATGCGGCTGTCCCACAGGTCGTCGTCGAGCCGGGTCGCGCGTGCGGTGGCAACGTCCAGGTCGGCCGCGTTGCTTCGATCGATGAGGGTGACGGTGTCCGCGAGGATGTCGGCTGCGATGTCGGCGGTGTCGTGGTGGCGGACCCGGCGGGGGTTCAGCGCCACCGTCTCGGCCGCCACGCCGACGAGCTCGACCGTGACGTCGCGCGACCATGGGTTGACGGCCAGCTCTGCCGCGACGTAGCGGGCGAAGTCACGGGCATATTCGGGGTCGCCTGCCAACTGGACGATGGCGGCATCTTCCAGGTTCAACAGCCACAGCTGGTCGTCGTCCCCGGCTCCGATGGTGACCAGCTGCGGGTACGGGGCCGGGACAGCCACGTCGAGCGGTCCGACTTCGTCGAGGTCGCTGCCGGTGGGCAGTTGCCAGTGCAGCTGGTCGGGACCGGGCTCCCACGGGCCCGGCAGGTCCCGGCCGGCGGACAGGTGAAGCGTCAGGCGGGTGCTGGTGAGTTCGACGGCGGCCAGGTTCGGCATCATCTGTCCGGCGCGGCCTTGGCGGGTGGCGAGTCGGCGCAGCACCTCATCCATGAACTCCACTGTGGGAGCCGCGCCCGCGCCTGCAGTGGTCAGTGTCTTCTCGACTGGGGCGAGGACAGGTGGCGGGGTAGCGATCATCCGGCCGGGGCGCCGGGCCCGGGACTGGGCGGCGCGACGACGCTTCAAGGCGAGCCACAGCGATCCGCCCAAGATCGTGCCGGCACCGAACAGGCCCGCCAGCAGCCAGCCCGGGTTGACGCTGACGTGGTCCTCGTCGCGCGTCGCGGTGTCATTGGTGGCCGCGGTTGTGGATGCCGACGCGCTCGACTCCGGTGTCGACGTTGTTGGTGGGGGCGCCGGGGTCGGGGCTGCAGGGACCGGCTCCCGCGGGGTCTCCGTGGAGACGGGAGACGGCGTCGCGGGTGGTGTTGTTGTCGACTCCGGTTCGTCGGGGGAGATAGTCGGGATGTTGAGGGTCCAGCCGACGTCGATGATGTCGGGGTTGGTGAGGTGGCGGCCGCCGGGTTGAGTGATGGCTCGGGAGGCGTCGACGATCCGCGGGTAGGCGGAGGCGTGCCCGAGCTGGTCGCGGGCGATCCCGCTGAGGGTGTCGCCCTTCCTCACCGTGTAGGTCGTCGTGTCCGGTGGGGACGATGCAGGGTCACCCGTAGTCGGTTCGGTTTCGGCTTGCGGGATCTGAAGCACCCAGCCGGGTTGGAGGAAGCCGTCGCCCTTGCCTTTGAGCAGGGTGGTATTCAGGGCGGCGATTTCGGTGTAGCGGCGGCCGTTGCCGAGTTCCTGGGCTGCGATCGACCACAACGACTCCCCGCGCTTGACCGTGTACGGCCGGGTCTTCACCGTGGGGCCGGGGTGAGCCGCAGCGTTGGCGGATCCGCCGCCGGGGGCGTAGTGGGTGGCGGTGTTCTGGGTGGGTGCGGCGACCGTTCGGGTAGCGGTGACGATCGGGGGCGGGGTCGGCGCCGCTTGGGCGGGTGTGGCCGAGCTGGGGAGGGAGACGAACAGGGCGGCTGCGGCGGCGACGAGCGCACGGGCTGCTGTTTGCGGCAGGTGGAGTCCGGGCAGTTCCCGGGGCCGGATGCCGGGCATCAGGGCGATGAGTTCGGTGAGGATCAGGACGGCGAGGACCGCCCAGGCGATCCAGCCGAGTGTCTTGAGGACGAGCAGGGCCAGGGTGCCGTCGTCGCGGCGCATCGCCACCTCGACCAGGTCGGTCCAGGAGCTGATTCTCGGCAGGGTGCCGTAGCCGACGGCCAGCAGGACGGCGGGCAGGCCGACCAGGATCGCGGCGATAGCGCAGGTGGCGAGTAGTCCGGTGAGGCGGCGGCGGATCATCGCTGGGTTCCCTGGACGGCGCGCACGAGGCGGGCGGTGGAGGTGCCGGTGACCTGAAGGGGCCCGATGCCGAGCGTGCTGAGGAAGATTGGCTGGTAGTTGTCGGTGACGGTGACGACCAGGGTGGTGCCGCCCTGCACGGTGACTGTGCCGCTCACCCCGGCCTGCTGCAGGTAGGCGTCGGCTGCTGCTTTCGCGGCGACGGGGTCGACCTGGGGCGTTTGCCCGCGGATGGCCGGGGCGGCGTTGACCTGTTCTCCGGCGATGCGGGCGGCTTGGGCGGCGATATCTCGGGCCTCCTGCTGGGCGTTGACCTGTCCGCCGAGGTCGACGGCGATCCCGACGCACAGGATCATTGCGGCCGCGGCGAGCGCCAGCCAGACGGTCACCGATCCGCGCTCACGGTTGAGCCCACTGGTGCAGTGGTGGGTCGGCATGCGGATCACCTTCCCCTGTATGTGTCGAGCGGGCTGGACATCGTTTCGGTGATCGGCAGGCTGGCAGGCAGACCGGGGATCCCCAGGTTGCTCAGGTTGAGGTCGCAGGCCACGCTCGCCCGGACCTGGGCAGGCGTCCCGACCGTGGTGGTGAACCCGGTGGTGTCGAGGGTCACTGTCGTGGTGAGGCAGTCGAGTTGCTGGTTGGCCAGGCTCTGCTGGGCGGCGGTGGTGGCGTCAGTACGAGCAGCTGCCTGGGTGCGGGCGATGGAGGCGGCGCGGGCGGCGTCGCTGGCCGCCGCCCGCACCACCTGGTGGGCGATCGCGACCCGGCCGCCTAAGATCAGCAGCCCCAGCAGCAGCAGGAACGCCGGCACACCGATCACCGCTTCGACGGTGGCCGAACCCCGGTCACGCAGCTTTGGCTTCACGAGCTTTGACACGTCGCAGCGCCGGACCCGGAACAGGAATTCCTGAACTCGCGGCATTATCGCGTGATCCTTTCGACGGGGAGGGTGGCCGACTGCTCCACCGTGAGGGTCCAGCCTGGGACGACAGTCAGGCTGGTCCCCTGCACGGTGATGGTCGCGACGCTCGCTGTCCGGATTCCGGTGACGGAGACTCCTGTGAGGGCATCCCCGGCTGCGTCGTGCAGGAATCCTGTGGCGGCTGCTGTGCCGACGCTGGTGGTGCCGCCTTGGGCAGCGGCGGCCCGGGCGCCTTCCTGGGCGGCTGCGATCGCGAGGGTGCGGGCGTGGTAGTACAACGCGCCCTGCACACCGGCGAACAGGATCCCGAACAGCAAGGGCATCAGCACCACCATCTCCACCGATGCCGATCCGCGTTCCCGGTCGTGCCGCGACCGCTGTCGGGGTGTCATGGCCAGGACTTAGTGGATCAGGGCGATATGGGTCTGGACGAAGGCGGTCAGGGCGGCGACGACCAGCCCGACCAGGACGACGACCGCGCCCGCCCACAGGACGTACTCGGTGGTGACGCTGCCGGCTTCCGGGTCGCCGAGGGGCGTGAGCCAGGCCTTGATCAGGTGCAGGGTGGCGATCAGTTGATTCAACATGGGGTGTCCTTTCCGAAGGTTGGTGTTCTCGTTCAGTGGATGAGTAGGCGCAGCACGGCAGGGACGATGAGGAGGGCGATGAAGACGACGCCGAGCATGCTGCCGGGCAGCACCATGCGTTCGGAGATTTCGTTGGCTTTGCCTTGTTCAGCGGTGAGCATCGCGGTGCGCATCGCGGTGGAGCGGGCGCGCAGGGTGGCATACACCTGGGCGCCTTCCTCCCCGGACAGGCGCATGATGTCGGCCAGGTCGTCCAGGTCGGGCAGGCCAAGGTCGTCGGCCAGGTGGTGCAGCGCATCCCAGGGGGCTTGACCGGACCAGCGGGAGCGGGCAAGTTCCTCCCCGAGACGGCCGAAGACCCAGCTGTCGCCGATGCCGGCGGCGATCTCCATCGCCTGCCGGGATCCTGAGCCGGCGTTGCGTTCCAGAGCGACCAGGTCGACGTAGGCGCCCAACGCGCGGTTGAACTCGAGCCGGGCCTGTTTCGCATCCGTGGCGGCGTTCAGGTTCGGCATGAACCACAACACCACCGTCAGGACCACGGTGCCTGCGGTGGTGATCATCAGCGGCAGACGCAGGCCGAGGAGCCCGAAGAATGCCGACAACACCCCGGGAAGGCACAAGCCGAGCAGGGCAAAGGTGATCTTCTCCCCGTAGAAACGGACCAGCGGGATCCGCAGCAAGGCGAGCTCCTTGGCGGGAACTCTCCCCCACACCGCGGACGGGAGATGGCGCATCGCCCACAAGCCGAGGCGTTCCTTGCCGCCGGTGACCGCCTCCGTGGCGCCGGAGGTGTGGCGGCGACCGAAGCCGGGCGAGAGCCGGTCCATCACATCTGCCAGGTCTGGTTCGGCCGGGACCAGGTGCCAGACAGCAAGCACCAGGCCGAGCGTGATCAGCGCCCCGGCGGTCATCGCTAGCTGTGCCCCGGTCATCCCCGACCACCCTTCTTGAGCCCGGCCCCCAAGAATCTGGGCAGGGGCTGCCCCAGAGACATCCGCCTGAGCCAGATCAAGGAGGCGCCGTATCCGGTCAGCAGAACCGTGAGGATCAGCTGGCCGAGCGGGGTGGCGTAGGGAGCCATGAACTGGCCGTTCACCGCCAGCAGGATCAGCACGCCGGCGCTGATCAGGGTCACGGTGCGGGCGTTCGAGCGGGGCTTGGCCCGGTCGGCTTCGATCTTGCGGCGGGCCGTGACATCCTCAGCGACCGACTCGGCCAACCCTTGCAGGACGCTGGCCAGGCCGGAGCCCCGCCGCCGGGCGCCCAGTATCAGGTAGGCGGCGACCAGGTCCCCAGTGGCATCATCCAGCTCATCAGCGAACACGCGCAGAGCGTCCTCGGTGGACCAGCGGGCCCGCAGCCGAGCCACCAGCCGCGACACCTCTGCCTTGATGGGTTCCGGGGTCGAGCGCAGCGTGGCGACCAGCGCCTGCTCGAGGCCGACGCCGACGGTCAACACCCCCGCCAGGTTGCGGGTCCATTCCGCCATTGCCTCCAACCGGTTGATCCGTGCCGTCTCCGGCGGTGCCCCCACCAGGAATGGCAAGCCCAACACCGCAGCCGGAACAACCAGGACGGCAACCAGCCAGCCGGTCAACACGGCGAGCAGCATCCCGACGGTCAGACCCGCCACAGCGAGCAGCCGGGTCCGGGCCGGGACCGCCCGGACCCGGCGCAGCCGCC
>Ga0209123_1003562_pt1 | contig 11510 bp, 11 predicted proteins | sample BarGraIncu00431A_FD_184500 | JGI IMG/M metagenome (GOLD analysis project Ga0209123, IMG submission 184500) | Arctic peat soil microbial communities from Barrow, Alaska, USA - Barrow Graham LP Incubations 004-31A (SPAdes) (version 2) | ecosystem: Environmental > Terrestrial > Soil > Wetlands >...
TATATAAGAATAAAAATATAATTATAAATAAATAAAAATAAGAGGAGATTATATTATGTATGATAATAAGTCTAAAAATGCAACAGAATTTATTAATGATCAAGAAATTCTGGATTCAGTAGCTTATGCTAAAGAAAACAAAAATAATCGTGAGTTAATTGATAGCCTAATAGAACGTGCTAAAGATTGCAAGGGATTAACTCATAGAGAGGCCGCGGTGCTTTTAGAATGCGATTTGGAAGATGAAAAAGAAAAAATGTTTAAGCTTGCAAAAGAACTTAAAAAGAAACTTTATGGTAATCGTATTGTTATTTTTGCTCCTCTATATCTTTCAAATTATTGCGTAAATGGATGCGTATATTGTCCTTACCACGCTAAAAACAAGACAATATCTCGTAAAAAGCTAACTCAGGAAGAAATAGTTGCGGAAGTTATGGCACTTCAGGATATGGGACACAAGAGGCTCGCTCTAGAATCAGGAGAAGATCCTATGAACAACCCTATTGAATATATTTTAGAAAGCATAAAGACGATATATAGTATTAAACATAAAAATGGCGATATCCGTAGAGTTAATGTTAATATTGCAGCAACAACTGTAGAAGAATACAAGCAACTCAAAGAAGCTGGTATTGGTACTTATATACTTTTCCAAGAGACCTACAACAAAAAAAGTTATGAGGAGCTTCACCCAACTGGGCCAAAACATAACTATGCATATCATACAGAGGCTATGGACCGTGCAATGGAAGGCGGAATTGATGATGTGGGAATAGGTGTTTTATTTGGCTTAAACATGTATCGTTATGACTTTGTTGGACTACTTATGCATGCAGAGCATTTAGAGGCAGCTAAAGGCGTGGGTCCACATACAATTAGTGTTCCGCGTATTTGCCCTGCTGATGATATTGATCCAGATTCCTTTTCAGATGCAATTTCAGATGAGATGTTTGAAAAAATCGTGGCGATTATTCGTATAGCGGTTCCATATACTGGAATGATTGTTTCCACTCGTGAATCACAAGCAACTAGGGAAAATGTTCTAGAACTAGGTATATCTCAGGTAAGCGGAGGTTCATGCACAAGTGTTGGAGGATATGCGAAAGAGGAAACAGAGGAAAATAACTCAAAGCAATTTGAAGTAACAGACACACGTAAACTTGATGAAATAGTAAATTGGCTTTTAGAGCTTGGTTACATTCCAAGTTTCTGCACCGCCTGTTATAGAGAGGGGCGTACAGGGGATAGATTTATGAAACTTGTAAAATCAGGTCAAATCGGAAACTGCTGTCAGCCCAATGCACTAATGACCCTGAAAGAATATTTGGAGGATTACGCATCTGAGGATACTAAGAAAAAGGGTGAAATACTTATTAAAAATGAGATTCCAAATATAAAAAGTGAAAAAGTTCGAGAAATTGCAAAAGAGTATTTGAAAGAACTTAATGATGGAAAAAGAGATTTCCGTTTTTAAAATAAAAAAATAGTAATATTCATTAGGCTAACAGGGAACAATAATAATAGTATTTTATGAGGAGTGAAATTCATGAAAAAAAAATTTGTATTACCCGTAGTACTATTATTATCGTTATCAACAGTAACTTGCAGAGCAAGTGGTTTGACTAGAGATAAAGGTGTTCTTAAACAGGAAAGTATTGAAATAGTTATGCCTAATAATCAAAATACTAAGGATTATGAGTCATTAAGCAAAAACTTTGAAGAATACATTAAATTGATAGGCCTTAGTAAAAAAGAATTAATAAAAACTATTGGAGAAGAACCAACAACTATTGATGAAGGTGGACTTGAATTTTTTGAGTATGGCATTAGAGTATGGTTTGAAGGCTATGGAAAAGGACCAGTTGAGCAGGTTTATACTGATAAAAAAGATGTTGATTTTAAAGGTGTGAAAATAGGGGATAAAATAACTAAGTTTAAAAAAGTTTTTGGTAAAACAGTTAAAGAAAATATCACCTCTGCTTATAGTAATTTTGAGTACAATGGAATAGTATTGTCTGTATATTATAATCCTAAAAATGGAAAAACATTCGCTGTCTATATTTTAGATGAAGTTGTTAAATAAAGTAATAACAATGAATTTTTGAGGCTAAAAATTGTGAAACTACTGCATATAAAAGCTGCTGATATATTAATATCAGCAGCTTTTATATGCAGTAATCAAATGCTATTAAATTGTAAGGTGTCTCCTGATAAACATAATAATTTAACCAATTAACAAAAAGAAGATTTGAATGACCTCTCCATTTTACTACAGGTGGTTGTGATGGATCATCATTTGAGTAATAATTATCTGGAACATTTATATCTAATCCATTTGCAATATCTCTATCATATTCATATTTAAGCGTTAATGGATCATACTCTGAGTGTCCAGTTATAAAAATTTGACGCCCGCCTTTTGCGGATACAATGTAAATTCCTGATTCATCGGATTCTGATAATATTTCAAGTTCATCTATTTTATCAATATCAGCTTTTCTTATTTCAGTATGTCTTGAATGGGGAACATAAAATTCATCGTCGAATCCACTTAAAAGCTTAACATTTTTTCTTATTATTTTATGCTTGAAAACTCCAAACATTTTCTTGTCTAGTTTATGTTTTTGAAGTCCGTAATGATGATGAAGACCTGCTTGAGCACCCCAACAAATATGTAGAGTTGAGAATACATTGCACACACTCCAATCCATGATTTGTTTAAGTTCGTCCCAATAATCTACATCTTCAAAGGGAACAGATTCAATTGGAGCCCCAGTGATTATCATTCCATCAAATTTAGAATCTTTTATTTCATCAAAAGTATTATAAAACTTTATCAAATGATCCTCGGATATATTTTTACTTGCATGGCTTTTGGGGTGAAGTAGAACTATATCAATTTGAAGTGGAGAATTACCAAGAAGCCTTAGTATTTGTGTTTCAGTTTCAATTTTTGTAGGCATAAGATTTAAAATTATTATTTTTAGAGGCCTAATATCCTGATGAAATGCCCTGTCTTCAGTAATTGTAAAAATATTTTCTTTGTTTAGGGTTTTAGATGCGGGGAGATTGTCAGGTATTTTTATTGGCATTTAGATCCTCCTTATTATTAGGCACCATATAGTAACAACATATAAGGTGCCTAAGTTAGTTTAAAATTATTTAACTGATTTTTCTAGAGCTTGGGTTAGATCATATATAATATCATCAATGCCTTCAACACCAATTGAGAGCCTTATAAGATCTGGAGTTACTCCAGCAGCTTTTTGCTCCTGGGCATTAAGTTCTGCATGAGTTGTGCTTGATGGATGAATTACAAGTGATTTCGCATCAGCTACATTTGCAAGTAGTGAAAATAATTCTACACTGTTAATAAATTTCTTACCAGCTTCAAGTCCACCCTTTATTCCAAAAGTGAATATTGATCCTGCTCCATTTGGAAGATATTTTTTAGATAATTCTTTGTATTTACTGCCATCTAGTTCAGGATAATTTATCCATGAAACACTTGGATGAGTGCTTAAAAATGCAACCACTTTTCTAGCGTTTGAAACATGTCTTTCAACTCTTAGTGATAATGATTCTAGTCCCTGAAGGAATAAGAATGCGCTTTGAGGACTAAGTGTTGCGCCTGTGTTTCGAAGGAGTTGTACCCTAGCCTTTAAAGCAAATGCAGGAGCTCCTAAATCAGCGTATACAAGTCCATTGTAACTCTTATCTGGAGTTGTAAAATCAGGGAATTTACCGCTTGCTGCCCAGTCAAATTTTCCTCCATCAACTATAATTCCACCAATAGTAGTTCCGTGTCCACCTATAAATTTTGTTGCAGAGTGGACAACAACATCAGCTCCAAATTCAATTGGACGGCATAGGAAAGGAGTTGCAAAGGTACTGTCGATTATAAGTGGTATTTTATTTTCGTGTGCAATGTCAGCTACTGCTTGGATATCTAAAACATTTATTTTTGGATTTCCTATTGTTTCAGCGTAAAGTGCTTTTGTTTTACTTGTAATAGCTTTTCTAAAATTTTCAGGTTCATCTGGGTCAACGAAGGTTACGTTAATTCCAAGTTTTCTAAGTGTTACATTAAATAATTCATAAGTACCACCATATAAAGTACTTGCAGCTACAATTTCGTCGCCTGAGCTAGCTACATTAAGTATTGAATATAATATTGCAGACATTCCAGAAGCTGTAGCAAGTCCAGCAACGCCACCTTCAAGGGCAGCTACTCTTTTCTCGAAAACATCTGTAGTTGGGTTCATTATTCTAGCATATACATTTCCTGGTTCTTTTAATTGAAATAAATTTGCTGCATGATCTGCATTTTTAAATACAAAAGATGATGTTTGATAAATAGGAACCGCTCTTGAACCTGTAGTAGGATCAGCAACCTGTCCTGCATGTACCTGTAATGTTTCAAAACTTAATTTACGCTCCGTCATAATAAATTCTCCTTTTTTTACAAATATTTTTTTCTAAAACAAAAGCTGCTATCCATAAGGATAGCAGCACGATTAACTTTAATAAACAATAAAATTGTATAATAAAATTTGCTAACATCCTTATCTTTCAGATTTTACAATCTGATGGAATTGACACCATTGCATTTCTTAAAAATGCTGGTTGTCGGGCATCATCGGGCCAGTCCCTCTGCCGCTCTGGATAAGTTGTATTTAGTTATTATTGACAAGTATATTACTCGGTGATGCAATTGTCAAGCATTTGCGAATATTTAATAAAATTAAATTATTTGCATACATCAACAAAGATAGCGTTAGTAAGTTCTTGCATTTTTAAAGGCTCAATTTTTAATGCCGTAAAGGCTGATCCAGCCGCTGGGTAAACATATTCATAACTTTCAAGTGATACATCTATGTACACCTCTAGTGGATTTGTTAATCCAAATGGACATACTCCACCCACCGGATGACCAGTTATTTCTGCAACTTCATCATGACCAAGCATCTTGGCTTTTGTTTTGAAGAAGTCTTTGTATTTTCTATTATCTATTCGTGCGTCACCTTTAGTAACTATCAGAATATCCCGGTCTTTAAGACGAAAGGATAATGTTTTTGCAATAATAGATGGATCAACCCCTAGAGTCTTAGCTGCAAGTTCAACGGTAGCACCACACCCTTCAAGTTTAAAAACTGGATCTTTAAGTCCATTATCAATAAAAAATTTTTTGACACTTTCAACGCTCATAAAAAAGCCTTCTTTCAATTGAGTTATAGTCTTATTATGCAATGGTTATAAGCCTTTTGTAGAATATTTTAGATACAAATAGTTGTAAAGCTCCAACAAAAGCGCCTTCGATTATAAGCATTATACCATATCTAAGAATATTTCCCTTCATTACGTTCATTATAATCTCATTCATATGAGTTAAAAAAATGAAGTCAGTTAGCATTATGCCAATCCAGAAGCTGAAACTAATAGCAATTGTCAATACTATAACAGAAAAAAGTGTATTGATATTTTTTTTGCGTAACTGAGTAAGTATAAATGCTACGGCGCAATAAAATATTATAAAAAATACTTGGATTTTGAAAAATAATACAATGAATATAATCACTGCTAAATAAAGAGTAAATATTTGTTTTTCTTTCTGATTTATGCAGCAAAGGTATAAAACTAGCGGCACTATAAATGCATTAAGTATATTTGTGACACCTTTAAACAACAAAAAGGATATAAAAATAAGTGCCATGGACATTGCGCCACGTGTAATCATATTTGATTTTATTGTAATCATCTCTTTTCTAATTTATTTTATAACTCAATTCAATAGTTAACTTTCATTTTAGCAAAATATTTGCTGAAATAAAAAGTTAACTTCATGAGCCTATTACTAAACTTCTTCTGCATGCGACAAAGGAATAGTAAAAGTAAACTCTGAGCCCTTACCAATTTGACTAGATATAGATATAGATCCACCATTCTGCTGGGTGAGAGTTTTACAAAGTACTAAACCAAAACCGGTTCCTTTTTCACCTTTAGTACCGCGAGTAACATTGTTTTTAGTTAAGTCAAAAAGAGTATTCATTTTTTCAGTAGACATACCTAGCCCGTTATCAATTATCACTATTTTTGCAAACTTATCATCCTCGCTAACTATAATAGTTAAGTGGCCATTTTCATTTGTGAATTTTATTGCATTTGAAAGTAGGTTTCTCAGAATTACTTCAATCATGCGTTTATCTGCATATACGCAAGGGTTATAATTTAATTCTTCAACAATAGTGATCCGCTTTTGGGCAGCAACACTTTTAAACAGGCCCATAGCAGAACGTATTGAATCTATCAAATTGAAATCTCTAGCAAAAAAAGAAAATTCACCTAGTTGAATTTTAGACCATTCTAATAGGTTTTCAAGTAAATGCATAGTACTCGTTGCTGAATCACTAAGAGTACTAAAAAAATTCTCTTGTTGCCACTCTTCATATAACATCTTATCATATGCTAGCAGGTTCATACTTTGAATTATATTGGCTAGAGGTGCACGCAAATCATGGCCAATTATTGAGAAAATTCTATCTTTAGTAGCATTAAGTACTTCTAATTCTTTATTAATTACATCTTTCTTACTCATTAAATCTAAAATAATTGAATTCTTCTTATAGAGTTCACGTTGTATATTAATTACGTCGTTATTAAGTCCTGCGAGTTCTTGGTAATTACCAGGGGACACACTGAAAAACCTCATTTTCTCACGCAAAAAATTTATAGGACCATTGTTTATATTTATTAGATCCTCATAAAGAACAAGGTAGTTTGTAAAAAATGTAATAATATAATTAGTTTGATATTCAACTCCTCCAAAATCCATAAAAGTTACCGAATTATTATCATCGATAACTCCAAGTTCATCTCCAAATGATACCTTTTCATTTCTTAAGGATAAAGTAAAGTCCAAGAATTTATGTATATTATTATGTTGCACTATTTTAGATACTTTATCATTTACATTTATAGTAATATCAATGTTTTTAATTGCAATAATATCTGTTATTATGAAATCTGAATTGCAGGCAATTACAATCCATTTCTCAACAGATGACTTCATTGATCCTACTATTGCAAAGGTTCTCAGACATTGAATATACCTCTTCAAAATCACTGGAAGAAGCATCCGCACCAATCTTTTTCCATAGATCAGTGTCCATGTTGAATGGATATCCTCCAACAGTTATAGGAGTAGATATTCCTGAACTCTTTATTGCCTCAATTAAATCCTGAACCTTTGAGATATTAAATGTCATTGCACAAGAGATTGTAATTATATCAGGTTTTTTTTCATTTACCATTTTAATTATGCCATTGTGAGACATATTGGCCCCAAGATAGTAAGTATTCCAACCGCAGTATTCCATATAGTCACATATCATTCTTATACCAAACTCATGAAGTTCTCCTTGAACACAGGTGCCTAAAAACACCCGTTTGTTTTTAGGTGTAGCAAATATGCGTTCATAAAGCAAGGACATTGCAACTTGGGATACAGCAGTGGCAAAATGCTCTTGTGCTACAGTTATTTTATTTTCATGCCATAAGTTTCCGAGTTCTAGCTGAAATGGTTGTAAAATATATCTGTAAATATCTTTGATCTCAATATCGCTTCTAGAGATATCTGTAAAAAGCTTAATTGCAGAAATCTTATCACCCTCATAAATAAACTTACTGTATTTATCTAGGAGATTTCTAAATGGATTATCTTTTTGAAAATATGTAATAGGTTCATATTTTTCATTTTTGAGTGACTCTATCCCGCTATCAATATATTCATCAACCTTAGAAAACAATGCTTCATCCAGTAAACCTTTGTCAAACATTTCTTTAAACACTTCTTTTGTGCAAATATAAAAGATTTCCATTGAATTTACAGGAAGTTTAAGATTAGTGAAGAGACCATTAACCCATCGGTTATATTGCTTAAAAAGCAATTTACTATCTGCCTCAATAGATGAAAATAAATAGTCTATATTAATTTTTGCATCATCCAAAGCATGTATCATACCTTTTGCACCATATCTATTAAATTCAGGTTGAATAACATATTGTCTATCATTTATTTCTTTTATGATAAATGGAAGATTAGGTCTTAAAAGGTCAATTTTCGATTTAAGTGTATTTATCATAATATACGCCTCCATAGCCTAATTTTATATGTCTTTTGTTAAAATAAAAAAAAGCTAACGATTAAACACAAATATTTACAAAATACTTACTTATATCTATATTTGGTATCTATATTAATAATAAATCAATATCAAAAGTTTGTCCACATATAACTAAACATATATTGTAATTATATTTAACTTATCATTAAGCAAAGGAAAAGTACTCTATTAAAAAAAGTTTTATAAAAATAAAGGGGAATAATGTAAAACGTCGAATAGATAATAAGTATATGAAAATCTATTAATTTACATTATTTCTATATATATTTGATATATTTGTATAAAAAAATCAATTTATTAGTTAGTTTTACAATAAATAAATATAAATGGAATAAATGTATTAATACCTAATTACAAAAAAAAGGATGATAAGTAATGGAAAATGCTGATAAAATAAAAATTTTAATTGTAGATGATGATCCTACCAGTCGCATTATACTAAAAAAAATTCTTACTAAAGTTGGTTATGAAATAGTACAAGCTGACTGCGGAAAAGATGGACTCGCGAAGGTAGAAATTGAAAAGCCGAATTTAGTTATACTTGATATTGATCTTCCAGACATGAATGGATATGAAGTATGTAAGTTGATTAAGTTAAATCCCGAGACTGAATATGTACCTGTGCTTAACATTTCCTCATATTTTACAAAAGATGAGGATCGGATTCATGGACTGGAATGTGGAGCAGACAATTTTCTCACAAAACCTATAAATCCCCAGGTACTAGTTGCTATAGTAAAATCAATGCTCAAAATTCAATCGACTGAAAGTAAACTTAGAATCGCAGTTAAGGAAGCTGAAACTGCGAATGATGTAAAAACTCAGTTTTTAGCAAATATTTCGCATGAATTAAAAACACCCATAAATGTTATTGTTTCTGCTTTACAGATGACAAACATTATTATAGGAGATATAGAAAAAATTGATACGAAAGAGAAGTTGCTTAAATATAGTGCTATGATGAAGCAGAATAGTTATAGACTAATTAGACTTATTAATAACCTAATAGACATCACTAAAATAGATTCAGGATTTATAAATATGATGAGAAGAAATATTGATATTGTGAAAATTGTAGAGGATATAACTTTATCAGTGGCAAGCTTTGTTGAAAGTAAACAAATTGAACTTATATTTGATACTGATGTAGAAGAAAAGATTACTGCTTGCGATCCTGATAAAATAGAAACAATAATATTTAATCTTTTATCTAATGCAACAAAGTTTACTAATGCTGGAGGGAAAATTACTGTAAATATATTTGATAAGGGAGATTATATAATTATTTCTGTTAAAGATACAGGTATTGGAATAGAAGATGTGGATAAGCAAAAGATATTTGAAAGATTTTTACAAGTTGATGATACTTCACATAGAAATAACGAGGGTAGTGGTATAGGCTTGTCTTTAGTGAAATCTTTTGTTGAAATGCATGGTGGTGAAATAACTTTAGAAAGTACTTATGGATTTGGAAGCAACTTTTTAATTAAACTTCCAATATTATTAATAGATGATGTACAAGGGGAAAATGCAGACAATGTTATTGAAAGTTATGTACATAAAATGAATATAGAGTTTTCCGATGTATACACTTAATTCTACCACTATAAATAGTAAGTTATGGAGGTGTTGATCTATGGAAAAGGAAAAATTAGAGAACGATTTTTTTAGCTCTCTTTTGCTAGGTGACAGGTTTTTGTGTCGCAATGTCATGAAAGAGTTTAGGAAATCAAATTTGTCTATTGTACCCTTATATGAAGAAATTTTTATGAAGAGTCTATACAAACTTGGGAAAATGTGGGAATATAATGAAATTACAGTATCGGTTGAACATATGGCAACAGCTATTATTGAAGGTTTAATGAATGAATTATGCCCGGAAGTAATGAGTTTTGAAAGGATTAATAAAAAAATTGTAATATCTTGCGTGCAAAACGAAGTACATCAAGTAGGTGGAAAAATGGTGGCAGACATTTTTGAAAAGAATTGTTGGGATGCGCACTATCTTGGGGCAAATACACCGATTGACGAGCTAGTTACATTTTGTGATTTAGTAAAACCTGATATGATTTGTTTATCAGTAACAAGTTACTCAAATATCCCAATTCTACTAGAGGAAATCAAAGAAATTAGGAAGCAAACCAATATACCTATTATTATCGGTGGCCAGGCATTAAAGCGTGTAGGCACAGAATTATGTGGGAAACTTGAAAATGTTTTTTATCATGCAGATCTGGAAGCTGTAGAAAATTACATTAAAGGGTGTGTTTAGAATAAAAACGGATAGACTTATAAAAAGTGCAGATAAGATAGCAAAAGCTAGTGAAAACTCGATAATTGAATATATGGAAGAAATAGATGTAATCGCTGGCAAATTAAATGATACTATGCTTAAGAGAGAAGATATTTTAGAACTTATTGGCGGCGAAAAAAATATTAATATGATGAAATACAATCATATTAATCAGTTGAGTTTTTTTGCGTCTATACTACAAACACCTAATCCAGAGACATTAGTTGAAACGATATTATGGGAAATTTGTGCACATATGAGTAGGGGTTTTAGTTCGAAATATTGGATAGTAGAATTAAATACTTGCATACAAACTATAAAAGAGTATATTCCCGAAAAGGCATTTTTAGAAATAGCTACTATTTATGAGTGGTTTATTGTAAATATATCATTATTTACAAAAATAGCAATTGAAAAGTTAGAAAAATCACACCACTATTAAATATTCCGTAAGTTATTATTAACATAGTTTATTAGCTTGTCTAAAAAGTATACACACAATTTGTAGTAACAAAACAATGGTACTAGAGTAATATAAAGTGTAAATATTATTTTTGGAGGTACTTATGTACGATTATCGTTGTAAAAGTTGTGAAAATCATGGGCAGTGTATGCCCATGATGAACATGCCCATGGCAAATATGCCTATGATGAATATGCCTATGGAGAATATGTCTATGGAGAACATGTGTATGATGAATATGCCCATGGCGAATATGTCTATGATGAATATGCCAATGTATGAAAATTATATGCCAATGTGTGAGGAAGATGATGAAGATTTAAAAAGCATGTATCCTAAGGTTTACATCAGAATGTACCCAATGGTTAAACATCATTACGATATAATGGTAGCAAAACACGGTAAAATGTATTGCCCTACCAAGGATGAGATGGATTGTATTTGTAAGGAGATATGTGACAAATATAAAGAACATCACCGCACTAGTGAAGATGACGAGGATGATGACTGTAACGATGACAATATGAGGCAAGGAGGTCGTTATGGCTATGGCGGTGGAATCGGAGATTTA
>Ga0209123_1003564_pt1 | contig 11503 bp, 4 predicted proteins | sample BarGraIncu00431A_FD_184500 | JGI IMG/M metagenome (GOLD analysis project Ga0209123, IMG submission 184500) | Arctic peat soil microbial communities from Barrow, Alaska, USA - Barrow Graham LP Incubations 004-31A (SPAdes) (version 2) | ecosystem: Environmental > Terrestrial > Soil > Wetlands >...
TTTTTATGGATTTCAAGATCAAAATTAAGCTTATCTGCCTTAATATCACCTGATATCGCCTTCCAAATATGACTTGCTTCTTTAAAGAAAGTTGGCTTCATTGCTTTTTGAGTCTAAATTTACCAACGAAATATACCAATATATTGGTATGTTATTACTCGTATAATAACTTCATTTTTGAAGTTCTAATATGGGAATACATGCAATGCAAGTAAAAACAAATGTCAATGAATTGAATGACTATTCTTTATAACGATTATTCTTAAATAAAAGTGGAGTTCAGAAACCACTAAAAAAAACGGGGAGGTACAGAAAGTACTTACGAGTAGAAAATTTATTAAATCGAACCAAAATGACCAAAATTTTACTTTTAGCAATTGTTTGTGCTTTAACTCTGTCGAGATTTGCAAAAAACAGCAATCCTACCTGTAAACTCCAGAGTCTTGTTGGTAAAAACCTGGTAATAAACAATAAAACAGAGCAAAGCTCCGATAATGGTTACAAAGCCGGTATAAGAACATGTGGAATACTATAAGGAACAGATTCCACCTTCTAACTTACCGTTTACTTATTAATTCCTACCGTTAACTTATTTTCTTTTGCAAATGCTAGCTATTACATACATATTTATAGCATACAAGTTTATGAAGGAGCAAAAGTTTATAATCGGAAAATTGTTGTTCAATAAATTACTTTTTCTCCGTTTGACGAGCAAAAAAACAAGTGAGCGGACTAAATTGAACGGTACACTCATTTGTTTAGGTTTTCCTGGTGGTAGTTTAGTTTGTGTGCAAAGCCCCTTGTGCGGATGATGGATTTTTGATGAACTAAAGAAATAGAATGAATCACAGATCGGATGTTAATAAATACAGATTATAAAAAGCGAGGGAATCTCACCAAATGAAAATGTGCATCGGCAGGGGTTGAATACTTTGGTTTAATGATGCTTGTTATTTTATCTGTAGCACTATAAAAGTGGAGTTCAGAAACCACTTAAAAAACGGGGCAACACCGAAAAGCCAAATGAGTAGGAAGACAAAAATTGAGAAAATTATGAAAGCAAGATTTACATTATTAGCAATGTTGTTTTTATTAACAACAAGTATTTATGCACTGGAACACGTAGAAAACAAAAGGAGTAAGATTGCGGATAGCTTTTCGAAAAGAAGGGCTGAAATGTCTGGAGAAATTGCAGTCCAAAAGTCATTTCAACAGAAAATGGGGTTTAATAAGCAAGTAAATTCTCTGAAATCGGCACAAGCGATTAAACAAAAGCTTGATAGTTATACAGAAATAAATTGGGACGATGCTACCAACCAATGGGTTACTGAGTATAAAAGTGAGTTCACATACGATGCCAATGGTAATATGACACAGGAGAATGATTATGAATGGGATAAAACTTCAGGCCAGTTGGCTCTTAATTGGAAAACTGATTATTCTTACGATGCCAATGGGAATAATACTCAAGAGATTGGTTATGAATGGGATGAAAGATCCCAACTATGGGTGGCTTCCGAAAAGACTATTTATAGCTACGATGCCAATGGTAATAGTACCCAGCGAATATTCTATCAATGGGACAGTAGTACCAACACGTTTGTATCAGATGAAAAAGATGATTACACCTATGATGCGAATGGGAACTTAATTCAGTACATCTATTCAAGCTTTGACAAAACCACCAACCAATGGGTTGCAGAGTATAAAAAGGAATACAATTACGATGCCAATGGGAACCAAACACAAATTAGTTACGACTGGGACAATACATTAAGTCAATGGGCTAGTCCATATGTTGTAAAAAGGCCGGGCTTCTCTTTCGATGCAAATGGCAGAGTAATCAGAATAGATGAATACCACACTATTGTGACTCTTGAGAACCCAATCTACGAAATTTCCTGGAAATATGAGTATACATACTCTGCCAATGGAGACCTGAGTCAAGAGCTTGATACTGACTGGGACAATGGATCTAAAACATGGATACCAAGAAGTAAATCAGAATATATCTATAATACTTCGGTTTCTTTTTCTGAATTAATAGTTATACCTGCTGGTTGGTTCTGGGAATATGGAGATGAGATAAATTACTTTAATCACCAGATGACAAGTGAATTACGTTATGTATGGGACATAAATACAAATAAATGGCTCCCTGAAGCTAAAACCCAATTCATTTATTCTCCAATAAATGTCACTTCGGTAAACCCATTGAATGCAGAAATCTCCAGCGTCTATCCAAATCCTTGTTCCGAATCGGTTTCATTTAGCATTCCCGGTTCAAATTCTCAAATCAATTTTGAATTATTCGATCTGCAAGGCCGCCAATTACTGTCAAAAGCATTTGGAACCAATGAAAAGGTAAATATGGAAGGATTCAGGAGTGGTATGTATTTGTACAAGTTAAATATAGACGGTAAAATACAGAGTGGGAAACTAGTTAAGAAATAGCAAACACCCAGAATATAAAATAATTGGTACTACCACGAATTTAATGGAGAATTAATTAGGGAAATGCGTTATGATTCTATAAATCAGCAAATTAGACCCTTAATATTTATATTGTATACATTCACATGTAAGTCTTTAAATATTAGGTTATTATAGACATTTGTTATTGTTGTTTCCATTAAATTCGTGGTAGAACCAAATAATTAAACACACAAAAGTGGAGTTCAGAAACCACTTAAAAAACGGGGCAACACCGAAAAGCCAAACGAGTAGGAAAGCATTGAAGTATAGCATTTTATTAAAAATTCAATTTAAACATCAACAGTATTAATTAAAAAAATCAATTATCATGAAAAAACTTATGTTGGTTACGCTGTTGATCTCAGTTTTTATCCTGAGTTGTAAAAAAGATGATAAAACCAGCAAACCTGAAAATTTAAATTTTACAGTCTATCAAAACCAATCAGATGATTTAAACGCAGATGCATTACAAGCACAATATATTGCACCAAATAATGATCATGTAATAAACTTTTATGGTCTTTTTGATGAGAACAAAAATCCAACTACAATTAACACAGTAACCTATCAAAAAGCAAATAATGATACTATAGTCAACATGACAATTAACCCAATAACGAATAAAATCAACTCGTTATTTTTTACCGTAAACGGTGTGAAGTCCAATATAGTCATGAAATTTGAATATATAAATGACACCAATTTAGAGATTTCTTTTTACCAATACGATTGGAATAATAATACCTCGGAAAATATATACTCTGTTAAAATTTCCAAAACTGGTCTTGCCACCAAAAATGCTTTTTATTCAAGACTAATGGGGGGTAATGATATTGCATATAACCTTTCTGCCCTTGGATTAGGGATGGCAGCTGCAGAAATTACAGCAGCAATTGGCGGTGGATGGTCAGCAATTGGAACTATTTACGGTGTGACGGCAGGGCTTGTAGCAGGAGTATCAGCTACTGCTATTGTTGGAGCAGCAGCAATTGCAGCAACACTGATATTTACAGATGCTTTATTTGCATCTACTATACCTGAATCTGTTTCAATTACTCCCACAAATACAGAATTGTACAACCCTATTCCACCTGCAAAAGATCCGACACCAAACCTCCAACAAACAAGCTGCTTTAATAATAATATAACATTTGAAGGAACCATGGATTCAGTTGGTAATATTATGATTTCTGCAGTAACAGGTGGCTCAGGCCCTTACAGTTATTTGGTCGGATCACAGCTTCAGAAAAATCCAGTTTTTGCCAATCAGTATGCTGATGGTAGTTATTTGTTGGGCGTTAAAGATGCTAATGGTTGTATGAGTGTTAAAATAATCCCGCTCGACAGAGTTCTAGATGATTTGATTTACAGCATTGATACCTTAGCATTATTAAGATCAAAGACTTGGGTGTTAACAAATGCTAGTATATTAAATGTTGAGGGCTTTAGTTGTGGGGGCGATCCGGAAGTACACCATTCAGTATTACAAAGTGCCGTTTTAACCTTTGGTGGGTCAAATTCATATTTAACTTACAGCAGTGCCTTAACTGGCATTGTAATAACTTATACCGGAAAGACACCTTGTTGGAGTGGATCTAAAGGTACGGTAACGTATGGAGGCAACGTTGGTTTGACTTTGCCAGGAGTCTATTTCAATAGTGGTCCAAGTACTATCAATATGAGACCACTCTGGAATTCAACCATTATTTCTGTAGATAAGACCTATTTAGTGTTAGCTAGTAATCAGTATACAGGACAGCTTACATTTATAGCAAAATAGAGTAACTATTTACTAATTTGCTTTGCTGGTATAAAGCCTTTTAAAAGCCGTAAAAATTAATTTAAATTGAATCGTGGCTTGATTTAATAATAAAAATAACCTGCAGGTAACATTTAAAAACACTTGAAAAACGGGGTAACACCGAAAGGACTTTCGAGTAGAAAATTTTTAAATTGAAAGAAAATGCAAAACATATTTAAACAAGTACCAAAATTGACATTTTGTAAATTAGTTCATGTACAGAAGATGCTGCTACTACAAATGATACCCACCTGAAACAAAAGGTCAAGCTTTGTTTTGGACGGCTTCTGATTTAGAGGTTGGTAATATTACCGTTACTTGTAATGGAACCACTAAAAAGATTAATTCAAAGAAAAAATGGAAGTGCAAAACACGCTATAAACAAAAAACAGAACAACCCGAAAATCCACAAAGAGTAAATAAAACAAACAAATAATTAGAAATAATGAAACGATTATTTACAATTCTTGCTGCAATGTTATATATTGCAATCAGTTATGGAGAGAGTCCATTAACAGTTACCTTTACAGGTTTTGGTTCTACATTACAAACGGTGCATGTTGAAAACATGACCAAAGGTACATTCGTGGACATGAATGCAACTGATATTCTACAGTTGGAATTACTTACAAAAGTGGATAACATCAAAGCGAATGCTGAACAGTTAAAGGTTTATCCTAACCCGATGAACCAAAGTTGTACCATTAGTTTCGTTAATGAAAACACAGGCAATGTCAATATGCAAATAATTGACCTGAGTGGGAAAATTGTTTTTACCTATAATCGATTGTTGGCAAGTGGAGACTATAACTTTCTATTGTCCGGATTGACATCTGGTATTTACGTTATAAATGTAAGAACAACAGCTAGAAGCTATACCAATAAAATCATCTCAACGAATTTGCTTAAAGCAAAACTTGGTTTTGAAGAAATATCTTCTAGCAATCAGCAAAATACAATTGAGGAAAATGCCATTCAAAAAGAAAAATCCGCGCAACTAACAACCGTCAAAATGCAATACAGCCCAGGCGACCAACTTAAATATATTGGTTATGCCACAGGTTTTGCCAATAATACCATTTATGATTCACCAACAGCCACTACAACTTATAGTTTTAGTTTTGTTGCTCCGTATTATCGTATTACAGGAAACACGGTTGCCAGTTCTCAGCCTTGCTTCGTGGACATTATGTTTTCGGTAAGCGATGTTAACTACAAAGGAGTTGATAATCTGGCAAATACTAACTTTCAAGTAAAAGAAAATGATGTAGTAGTTAGTCCTAGCGAGTCATTTAGATACATTAGAAGTATAAATACAGTGCCGTATAAAATCAAAACAGTTATTATGATCGACAATAGTTCGAGTATCGGCACTAAACTATCACAAATCAAAACGGCAGCATTGGGAATGATCATTAACATTGGAAAGAATCAGGAGATGGCGGTATATAGTTTCTCTGATGGACCTGTTTTGTTGCAAGTTTTCACGAATGATATTTCAAAACTCAGAGCGGCTGTCAACAGCATTGCATTAGGATATCCTTCAACAAATCTTTATGGATCCTATATTACAGGAGTTGATGCATGGCAAGATACGTACAGCATCAATTTAATACAAAAAGGGTTTCTGGTACTGTTTACCGATGGTGACGATACACAGGCTTCTTCAACGATAACACAAGCATTAGATGCCCGTGGACAAAAATCAACCTATATTATCGGACTCGGTGCAGATATTGTGCCAACCACCCTCAATCAACTAGCGAACCCATCACCTTATTACGCCGCAAGCAGTGTTGCTGACCTTGAACAAATCTTTGTAAACATTCAAAAGGACATTTATAAATTTGCCAACAGTTTTTATTGGTTAAACTATATGAGCCCAAAACGTAGTTCAACACATACACTGAAAATTGAGGTTAAAAACAATACCAATATGGCTACTGACGCTTCGTACCTAGGGTCGTTTAGCGCAGCGGGCTTTCAGTCGGTATTGTCAGGAACGTATGTAAATATTGAAAATACCAGACTGTATGGATTAGATACCATACATTGTTTTTACTCTACATCAGGCTATCGTTTTACCTATGACAAAGCAGGGAAAAGCCAATATGCCAAAGATAGTTTAGTATTAAAACCTGTTACCTATTGGGCAACAAATATGCCGGTTTATTCATGGGTCAATCTCAATCCCACAACTTACACCCTTAAAACTTCAGCTTATTCAAATGTAACCTTGTTTCCTTTAGCCACTGTAAGCGAAACAGCAATAATTACCCTGACTGATGAAGCAAACAAATCGTTGGGAGATAAATTTATAAAAAATTTAGTGTTGGTTATTTATAGCGATTTTGCAGGAGTAACTACTGCTACTCCTACCGGCATTACATCCACTACGGTTACGTTGGGAGGTGAAGTGAAAAGCATCGGAAAAACGGCTGTTACTACGCGCGGTGTATGTTGGGGTACAACTTCATTGCCTACTATTGCTAATAGTGAAAGAATGCCAGTTGGTTATGGAAAAGGAGTTTTCACTACAAATATTACCGGTTTAATTGGTAGTATAAAGTATTATGTAAGGGCTTATGCCACCAATAGTGCCGAAACAAGTTATGGCAATGAAGTAAGTTTTACGACACTTGCACCAATATTACCCACACTCACAACTACTACAATAACTAATATTACTCAAACTTCAGCAGCAAGTGGTGGAAGCGTTACCAGCGATGGTGGTGCAGCTGTAACTGCCCGTGGGGTTTGCTGGAGTACAAGTGCAAATCCAACCGTGGCATTAACTACCAAAACCACAAATGGCGCAGGATCAGGTAATTTCACAAGCTCAATAACAGGCTTAACAGTAGGCAATACCTATTATGCACGGGCTTATGTCACCAACAGTGCAGGTACTGCTTATGGTTCCGAAGTCAGTTTTTCAACAATTTTGCCTACTGTTACAACTACAGCAGTGTCTGCTATCAATATAACTACAGCAAGTTCGGGTGGTAATGTGACAGCCATAGGTGGTGCTGCTGTAACTGCCCGTGGGGTTTGCTGGAGTTGGAGTGAAACCACATCACCTACAATAGCATTAACTACCAAAACTATTGATGGCACAGGCATAGGCTCATTTACAAGTGCTATTGCCGGATTAACAACTGGAACAACTTATTATGTGCGCTCTTATGCAACTAATAGTATAGGTACAGTGTATGGTGCAGAAGTAAGTTTTACAACATTGGCAGTACCAACTCTTTCTGCCACAACTGCTGCGAGTTCAATAACTGCTAATAGTGCTAATTGTGGGGGTAATATTACAGCTGATGGAGGAGCAGCAATTACTGCCCGTGGGGTATGCTGGAGTACAACCACATATAATCCAACCGTGGCATTAACTACTAAAACAGTTGATGGTACTGAAATAGGTATATTTACAAGTGCTATTACAGGATTGACGGTAGGTACAACTTATTATGTACGGGCTTATGCCAGTAATAGTGTTGGTACTGTTTATGGCACTGAAGTAGCATTTTCGACTTTTTTGCCTAAAGTCATAACAACAGTTGTTTCTGCTATCACTGGAACAACTGCTAGTTCAGGAGGTAATGTAACAGCTATAGGCGGAGCGGATGTAACTGCCCGGGGGGTATGCTGGAGTACAAGTGCAAATCCAACTGTGGCATTAACTACCAAAACTACTGATGGCACAGGAAAAGGCAGTTTTACAAGTGCTATTACAGGATTAATGCTAGGCACAACTTATTATGTGCGGCCTTATGCCACTAATAGTATTGGTACAGTATATGGTCAAGAAGTAAGTTTAACTACATTGTCATTACCAACCCTATCTACTACAGCTGCCAGCTCAATAACTATTATTGGTGCTAACAGTGGAGGAGCTATTACTGCCGATGGTGGTGCAGCTATTACTGCCCGTGGGATTTGCTGGAGTACAAATGCAAATCCGACAATAGCATTAACCACTAAAACTTCCGACGGTTCAGGAACAGGTTCATTTACAAGTTCTATTAACGGATTAATTGCAAATACAAAATATTATGCGAGGGCATACTCCACCAATAGTGTCGGCACTGCTTATGGAAATGAAGTGAATTTTGCAACTTATAGTGTTATGGACATTGCTGGAAATTTCTATCATACAGTAACTATTGGTTCTCAAACTTGGATGGTAGAAAATCTAAAAACCACCAGATACAATGATGGCAAATCCATACCTGCATGGGGATCTATTTATACTCCAGGTTACTGCTGGATTAACGCCACTTATGGTGCCTTTTATAACTGGTATGCCGTAAATACAGGCAAGTTAGCCCCAATCGGCTGGCATGTGCCTACTGATGCCGAATGGACAACATTATCTACTTATTTAGGTGGCGAAAGCGTAGCAGGGGGCAAATTAAAAGAAACAGGCGAAACTGGTTTTACAGCCCTTCTGGCTGGCCAGAAGGGCCCATTTACAGGGAGCACCTGGAGCAACCCTGGCCTCGACGGACACTGGTGGAGTTCGACCGAGTATGACACCACGCTTACCTGGCTCAGGTCAATTTACCGCGATCAATTCAATCTGGACAGGAAATATTATTCGAAGATTAATGGTTATTCAGTTCGTTGTGTAAGGGATTGAGTTTATTTGGCTATTAGACTATTTTTACCTTGAGCTTGACGAAAGGTGGCTATTTTTTTATTCAGCGAAGCGGTCGGTTTTTTTTTGAAAATCGAGCACAGTAAATTTTACTCGCTGGTCATTAAAATGCTAGGTTAAAAACCGCGTCTCCCTAACCTTGCTCCTCCGGATATACTAAAAGGCTGGATGCCGCTGGTGCAGAGTGTATCCTGAAGTAAACGGACGAATTTAGCAATAAAGAAAGTTCTTTTACATGCTGTATAAAATATGAAGGGCGTTTCTAAAAATAGAATGAACCTTCGTTAGCAACTTGCAGGAGTAGCCAACAAACCAGTTGCTAGTGCCGATTTGCAATCGGTTCTCTTTAACAAGAGATTTGAAATCACTGTTGGTTCATCATTATTAACAATGTAAAAAGAAGCTCCCCGCACAGGCAGATTCTTTTTGCAATGTATTCTTACTTGACACTTTCTTTCTTTAAAAAACTACAGTAAAAATGGTTGTATACGATCACTATTAAAGGTATGAAAACACGGCTACATAATACAGCAGCCAATCATAGAAGTAGCATCGCTTTGAATGCAACTTTCGGGTTCGATGCCTATGACAACCAAGTCAAAGTAATATCGTCAGGTCAAACAGTATAGGAACTGACCGGTGTCGAAGGAAAGGTAACTACTACCCGGCTGGGAGGTTCAATGACTGCTACCATTAACTTTGACGCACAGGGAGAAGTGAGAATGATGAAGGGAGAAATGGGCTACCTATCATTAATAATTATCCTGTATTTTAGGTCAACGGATAATAATTTATAAAATAATGTTCATTGTATTTGTTTTTATTATGAACATTGATTTACTTTAAAGTCAATATGGCAAACTGCCAAAGTAGGAAGACTTTAAAGGAGTATTATTGATGGTTAATTGGTATTATTCTCCCGCTGATTCTCTTCCACCTTTAGTGTGAGTTGGAGCAATAGAGTCAAACGTGAAATTTAATATCGGAAAAAGATGAGAGCAAATTTTGATGTCCTATATTGGTACCATTTTGGAGAAACGCATGGCGATTCCAAATTATTGACTTCCAGGACCAAAAATCAGAAATGGTACATTGAACCTGTCACCTTTTCAAGTTTCAATACCGACATCTTTACCATTGTCTCCAGGATTGAAGAAAATAAAATCGACCTCACTGCCAATTACAGTCATTGGCTGGATATCGGCTTTGCCCTGGCCCAGGCGTTCGGTGAAAGTGGTCGAAATTATTACCATCGTATCAGCCAGTTCAATCCCCGTATTTCGCCCGATCGCTGCGACATTCAATACGACACTTGTTTAAAGGGTAAAGGCCCCGTAGTTGCCATCAACACTTTCTTTCACTTGGTTAAACAAGCAGGGCTTGATTGTTGTAACGGAAGTTCAAGGATGCATATTGTTCCGAAAGATACTGTGGTTTCCCCTATGAATAAACTTATTGAAATTATTGCCATTCCTGAAGATCCGGTAAAAGAAGGCCTTATTTTTAATACAGTGGTTCCCCCAATGAATGACCCTATTGAAAGTAGTACCATTCCTGAAGATCCCCCAAATGAAGACCTTATTTTTAACAAGCCACAGTTATCTGCCAGTATCTATTCACAACTACCTGAAATACTTAGGGATAGTTGTCGTCTGTTTGAGGAAGGAATTGAACAGGATGTTTTCATGATCAGCTCATTGACTGTTCTGAGTGGTTGTTTTCCCAATATCGAAGGGACCTACTTTGACGAAAGCTACTCGGCCCATCTGTTTACCTTCATTACTGCACCGGCAGGTTCGGGAAAAGGAAAAATGAATTGGGCTAAATATTTCGGAATGGGCATCCACAACCATCTGACCGGGCAGACAGACCTTGGACGGAAAGCATTTGAACGAAATTTGGAAAAGTATTTCAACTTAACCAAGGCTCAAAAGCTAAAGGTGGAAAAACCGGTAGAACCGCCACTCGGAATGTTTTTCCTCCCCGGCAACAGCAGTTCTGCCGCTTTTATACAGGCATTGGCTGACAATAATTTCTGTGCTGTTATTTTTGAAACTGAGGCCGATACCCTGGCCAAGACTTTAAAGCAGGAATGGGGTAATTTCAGTGATGTGCTCAGAAAAGGATTTCACCATGAAAGTACCAGCGTGTCCCGCAAGAAGGACAATGTGTGCATCGAGATTAAAAACCCACACATAGCAGTATGTTTAGGGGGCACACCCCATCAGGTATACCACCTGATGCCCGACGTTGAAAACGGATTGTTCAGCCGATTCCTGTTCTATGCCTTCGAAGACCACAGCAAATTTAAAAATCCTTTCATCTCCCATTGCGCTGTCAACTATCCAGAGTTCCTGACTGAAAAGGGCAACCGGATTTTTGAATTGTACAACCAACTTGATCAACCCATTCAGTTCAAGCTTACAGAAGAGCAAGGACACAAGTTCACCGCCTTATTCGGGGCCATGCTTGAACGGAACGAACTACTGATTGGAAGGGATTTTAATGCCAATATCAAACGCCTGGGCCTGATCACTTTCCGCATCGCGATGATCCTTACTGCCCTT
>Ga0209123_1003565_pt1 | contig 11498 bp, 12 predicted proteins | sample BarGraIncu00431A_FD_184500 | JGI IMG/M metagenome (GOLD analysis project Ga0209123, IMG submission 184500) | Arctic peat soil microbial communities from Barrow, Alaska, USA - Barrow Graham LP Incubations 004-31A (SPAdes) (version 2) | ecosystem: Environmental > Terrestrial > Soil > Wetlands >...
TTCATACGATCCGTATCTATGTCATGACATTCTGTTGACCTTTAGTTTAATTAATGATTACTAGTGGTTAACTTAACCATTGGCTATGACAATTTATTGACCCTAGTATAAATAGTTTTGTTAAATTTCCACAAACCATTTATTAGCCTTATTTTACAGTTCACAGTTACTAAAGCTATATCAACTGATAGTGACCTTTAACAGAGGTGTAAATATCACTCAGGCTTCATATGTAAGATTTAAATGTATATGTAGTGTCTTTTAGAAGAAACATATTGGATACTACAATATTATATTATAACGATCTGAGGTGTCATTAGGGATTTAATTGTTTTGTTTTATTTTGATATAATAAAAGCCAGTTTATATAATATGTAGCTTTATCTACTTTTTTGCTTATTTTTATTTCAAAGGTCGTTTGTTAAATTTCACCCTACTAACACATAAAGTGTCCATAACGAATAATGAGATAATACATTCAACACTCTAACTCAGAATAAGTATATTGTAAAATGAGTGTGTAATATACACCCAATTATATGTAATAACATTACATATATAAATGCTATATAATAAAGTTGAAAAGGTCTTGCTATAAGAAATGTAGTAAGACCTTTTTTATGTTGTTTTCTAATTTCAATTATAAATTAGACCATAAATATATGACTTTTTAATGAGTATTTCGATATTATACCTACAGCACAATTGTAAGTACAAAATCACTCTAACTGTTTAAAATATCCTATATATATTTACCATCTAATGCAGCAGACTCTAACTCGTTTTCTTTTTCATTAAAAAAGAGATTATGAAGAAAATAATATTGGGGGACTGAGTTTTTTAAATCCTCGCTACCAATTAATGTAAAAGTTTCATTTTTGAACCCTTTGTTATACTGTAAAATTAAATTATACAATATATGGCTAATTTAAGTTGCAATATTTAGATATTGTTTTATCAAATAAACAAAAAATGAAACTTTAGGTCAAAAAGTAAAACTGTAATAAGCGATTATTCATTGTAAATATATACCTGTGAAACATTAGGTCAAAAAATGAAATTTTTTATTGACCAGATACTTAATAAATAAATAAATATAAAAAGAAATTTACCGATTTTTTATATTTTCCGTCTTATTTAGATATATAGAGTTAGAGGAGGTTTGTCCAATAGAAGAAATGAGCGATTTTATATGATAAATCAAACCAAGATGTTTAATAAGTTTAGTAGTATTAATTACAATAGCACTAATTAACCCCCCTATTGCAATCTAACGTCATTACTTAATAGTTCATTAAGTTATATGACATTGTATGGAGCTATGGCAAGGAGCTTACATCTTGCACAAAGAATAAAGGAGCAAATAATATGAAATATGATAAAGATGATGGTATGGATTTTTTTAAAGAACTAGGGGAGTATTCACAGTTTCATAGATTAATGGATGAACTAGAGAAACATCCAATACGTACAAATGCAGATGAAAATATAAAGCTTTTCAATGCCTTCTGTGAGCAATATGAGCAAATTAAAGGTGATTTTATTCAAAGCCTAATCCATTTGAATGATTTAGAAGTTATGCCTGCTATTAGTTTTAATAAAGCCTTAGATCCATATCTACCTAAGTGCAATTATGATACTAAAACTGAGGTTTTTACAATGGATTTTAACTTTGTCCCACATTTGAAAGTAGAGTATTTACGGAAATTTGCTAAGCCTAAAAATGCTTTTGTTTATTTAATTATGGAAGGCATTAAAAAGATGAATATTAAGCCAAATTATAATAAAGAACCAGTAATTATTATTTTTACTATTTCTAAAAAATATTTGTTTGATGTGGATAACGTAGAGATAAAATACATCATTGATGCTATGCGTTATTCAAAATTTTTCTACGATGATTCGTATGATTGTGTATCTTATATGGTTCAGGGTAAAAACACAGATGGGCAGAGCCTAATGACGATAAAAGTAGTCAAAAAAAGCGACTTTATTCTCTAAGAAAGACAGTGCTATTGTGCCTTTTTGCGAGCATATGGTCTGCCAGATGGCATTTACGTTTTAAAATAGCACTGTCTTTCACATAAAATGTAAATTATTCAAATGCTTTTATAGCCTACTGTAGAACTTTGTCCAAATCACTTTTAACATTAAATATTTAATATAGCTTAACTAAAAATTAATGGGGGTGCTTTTTTACGATAAGCTTGCAACCATTAAACTTTTCCCACTCCCAGCATCAAAAAAAAACAACCACCCCTCATTAGATAAATATAATAAATAAAACAATAAAATAAAAAGAAATTATCAAAAATTTTATATTAAAACGAGAAGATGGATATATAACAATATAAGTATAAAAACTTAACTCCACAAATTAGAACAAATAATCAAAAGCACAAATAAAATTAAAATAACAACTAAACAAATAAAGTATTGGAGGGTGGAATAAATGTATTGATAATTAAAAAATATAGTTGAAAATTGATTAATAAAATAAAGAAAAAGCAGAAGAAAATAAGGTAGATATTTGTCTTTAGATATTATGATAAACGTAATAGAAAAAGATAAATAAGAAATGATTAATGCTGATGGATATTAAGTAATAAATCAAGATATATATTTGGTGTATATAAGAGTTAAAGATAACTACTGCAATTATTAATTGATTAGTGAATGGTTAGTTTAGATTTGGAGTAGAAAAGGGAGATGCTTACATGATAAAAATAACCGAACGAGATAAAAATTTTTTACTAATGTTAAATGAAACTGGAGCTTGTTATAGCAAAATGCTATTTAAGTTCTATTCAAAGAGATATGCAAGGACTAGAGTAGAAAAAATGGAAATAGAAAAAATAGTAACTAGAAAATATGGTTTGATCATGATTGGTATTGAAGGCAAAATTTATCTAGAAAGTATAGGCGTAGTACCTAAAATTTTAGACACAATGCCAATCCTTATGCAACGAAGGTTAGCTCGTGTAATGGAACTAAAGAATTTGCTTCCCAATATAGACATCGATTCATCTGCCAATTATAAAAAGAAGAAAAAACTAAATAGAGGTATGCAATTTGTAGCTGTTGGTACATTAGATAATAGTAAAGACTATTTAATTTATGATGTGCCAAGAAAAATAAGCACCGAAACAAAAACACAAATATTAAAGGAACTAAGAAATAAAAAAGATGTAATAAATAATGCGATTGTATTTACAAGGAATTATGACTTTGTCCAAATTTTATCTGCAAATAATGTTTATATAAGCGAACTCTTATTAATTCCCCCAACTACCTTTTATATAAATCTCATAAATGCAATGGGTGAAGGTAATTTTGATAGGCGGGTAATTGGTGCTGCCTTCCCAGAACTAATAGACAACAAAATGTTCAATGAAAAACAAACTAAATATATGCTGGGAAACAATACCTATATAAATTTAGTATTAAACAATATAAGCGCAATCGCTCTGTTAAGTAGTATGGACATATTTGCAATTGTTAATAACACCTCGTCCAACCATACGTATAATGTTGTATGCTTGCATAGCCAAGAAGATTTCATAGCTAACACTATAGAAAATTTAAACTTAAAAAAATTAAATGTAGTAATAAAGACAATAGCCCCTGGTAAAACTTCTTTTTATTAGGCAAGTTTAAATGAATAAACCAAGAAACTTTGTCCAATATCCTTCTACATTGAGCTACTTAATTAAAATATAGAATGTTCTACGCACCACCACCTATAAACAAAAGATTAAATACATTGATCAACAAATGATAATACTTTATTTGAATAATTATTATAAAAAAATAGGAATAATGATAATAATCCTTTGTGACTAAAATTATTAATTCAAGTTGTTTGTAAAAAAGGGAAGGCGAACAAGTAAAATATTTCCTGTTTACCCATTCCCTCTTTTTAATTTAAATTTAACTAAAATCTAACATTTTCTTTTTTAGTTCTAGTATCTTTTCTATTGGTAATCCTGTGCCTTTAGCTACTATTTCTTCATTTACTCCAAGGTTCAGAAAATTAGTTGCAAGTTCTATGGCTTTTTCAATAGCTAAAATTCTGTCCTCTTTACAAATATTATCCCTTATCTCTTTAATAGCTTCATAGGTAAGCGGTAAAATTTCCTTTATAGCTTCATCATCATAGTCATGTTCCATCATAATTTTAGCAACTTTAGAATAATACTTTGCATGATTTATTTCATATATATCATATTTTCTCTGAAGATTGTCTAAAATGCCCTTCTCAAGTGATATATCGTTAGGATTTTCTCTCAAAAGTCTCTTCTCTTCTTCTGTTCGCTCAAACTTATCATCAAGCTCCTCTTTTTCGATTTTGCCAATAAAATTATTAAAGTCCTCATTATATCTTCTATTCATTTCATCAAATGAATAGCTCTCGTACCACGAGCCTTGTATTCCGCAATTTTCAGCTGCTTCAACTGCTTCATCATAAGATATTTCACCACTCCTATATCTACCCACAATTAAATCTACTATTTCTTTTTCTACCTTAGTCCAGTTATACACATAATCATCTCCGTTTATTATAAGATTACATTTACTTTAATCACTATTTAGGAACATTAAGGAATTAATGTATCTTTAACTTTTAGGTAGTGATATAAAATCAACATGCTCTAGTAAATTATTTTTTAAATTTGTTTGCTTTATACTAGCTTCTACATATTTTTTATTTTCTGCTATTGTAACACTATTCCTTACCTCAATTACTTTTACTAACGTAAGCTATCAACCCTAAGCAACTTATTCAACTATTAATCCCAGTTTAAAAAAACATCCTTTATTTCAGTATCTAAGTATTCTGTTTTCCTCACTGACTTTCTACTTATCATGTAATTTATAAATTTGAAATACCATACTTATCTACCCCGTATTTTTATTTATGGAAGCTAATTCCCTAAGCTACAATTTCGGAATAATTAATAACTAATATTTCTACATTATTCTTTTTAGCATCTTGATTTATTTTTTCAAGTTTTAACGCTATAGCATTTTCTATATAATACTCACCACATTGTTTACATATGTTAGCCGGTACACCTTTTATTATAATTATATGTCCTTCAAAGTCTACAATATGATTAATATTGCCTTTAACTAAATTAGATTTACATAAAATACAATTCATCCTTACTGTCTCCTCCATTTCAATCTTCCTAGCATTTTACTTTAATAGGATAATAATTAATAGAATGAACCCGCTGTCAAACCACCCTTACAATCGATCATGTTATATTTATAAATATGTACAATACGAAAGTCGTAATAACCGACGAGGCTAATAGATTATTCTAATATATCATATACTTATCTTAAAATATACTTTCCATAATAAGAATAATGGGAAGCTGAAGAATATATAAAAAACGCAGAATTACTCCATTACTTTAGTAATTCTAACAGTTGTTTGTGTCGTCCGTTATGAAAGAGACGACATTACTGAATCTGAAATTATATTACCTCAACTCTACAAATTGGAATTTACTGTGTTGTGATTATTGAACTATGGAAAAAGTTTACAAACAATGAAATGTAAAAATCAGGATTGTGAATGAGAGTCTCAGTATACTTTAAAGCATACATAATACATCATCATTTTTCCCTATTTTTTGTATAATTCCATTATATCTTTAAATATGTTCGCATGACTTATGTCAATAAATTGATATTATTAAACAAAGAGTTTCTCCGTTCAACACAACTTTTTTCTCCTTTTTTGTATTCTTCCTTAAATGCATTACAGCCATCCTCCGTAAAATGTATTATCTCACCTTCATAACAATCTTTTTCTAACGAAATTTTCTTTCCATTTTCTGAATTTTCGCAAGCAATGCAATCAACTAAACTAGTGTGATATCTTTTATATTCGCTTTCATTCAAAAAATAAGCATTCAATTGGTCAAATTGTTTATCGATTAAAGCAACAATCATTTCGTTCTTTGCATTATTTGTTGTTCTATAGCAAATATCGTGAGCTTTCTTCTTATTTTCTTCAATGCCATCAGGTCCAAAATATAAAATTAATAATGATTTTTTTCTTGTATCAATTCCAAATTTCTATTTTGTTCATCTTTATCAAAATCATTAGAATGTATAAATTTATAACAAGCTGTAATAAATTCAGCTGTTACTCTTCTTACATTTTGAATCCATTCTACACCTGCATTCCAAGTAATATTCGCATCAATCTGGGCTTCAGTTCTTATATTTTCTGCTTCCTGTACTTTATTTGCAATTTCTTTATTTACAGCTAAGTTTTTTTCATTGCCTAATTTTGTAACTATTAATGAGCGCCATGCAAGAATTGTTGCAGCAATTGAAGTTATAGCTGCTATTCCAGAAGCTATTACTGTTGCCATACCTGTATCCATAACCTTGTTCTCCTTCTACACTTTATAATTATATTTAATAAGCCAGACATCCCATCTGACATCTGGTTCAATTATATCAAAACTTGCTGTTTCTATCCATCGATATTTTATGCTTACTTCGCTTTATGTGTCCAGTTTCTTGAATTTCTTTAATAATTCTAATAGTTGTTTATGACGAACTTAATGAAATTTATGTCACAACTAAATTTAAAATTATGTTCCATCAACTCTACAAATTGGTATTTATCTCTATCTTTCAATACAATAAGTTAGTTTATCATATTCCACTTCAATTCCCTGCTTAATGGATTTATAGTTCTTTTCCTCTTTAATTTTAATCATACCGCACTTTTCCATGACTCTGTAGGATGCTCGATTTTTATTAGTACAGGTCGCCATAATCTTAGTAATTTTTAATTTATTAAATGAGTATTTAATGGTTTCTCTAACCGCTTCTGTCATATAGCCATTGTTCCAATATTTCTTATTAGAAATCCAACCTATTTCTGCAAATTTTTGTTTTATTTCTAACGAAATGTTACCAACAACCTTGTTATTTTCCTTTAATTGAATTGCAAATTCATACCAAGTAACTGTATTGGAATTCATAGAAGTAATACATTCATCAATAAACTTCTTGATATTATTTTTGGATTTAGGCCAATATATCATATATTCACCCGTAGCTCCATCACATCCGTATTTGCTTATATCATAGAAATCTTGTTCCGAAATTGGTCGAATTAATAACCTATGCGTTATTAATATATCCACAATAATACACCTTCTTTAATAATTTATCAGTTCGTTTTATAAAAAAGTTATGTCAAATTAGATTACAAATTCGAAGTATTCTATATAGATATTATACCAAATACTTATTGTCCTTAGCTACTATTGGGTTATCTTTAAAGGTACTCTTATTTTCAAGGTATAAATACTGATAAAACAATTAATTTGTATGTAAGTAACATTGATAATATTTAAACTTCTGTTGTAAAATTGAGTTTACCAATATAGCCGAATATAAAAAGTAGCCAAATTAACCATATGGCATTATCCTTGTCGTTATATATGCCACCATGACACAATTTATAAACAATTAAACCCACCAAAATCAGAAAATTAATTACTCTACTATTCTTTCCATCGTACTCTCCATGCTTTCTACAATACCGAATCTACCGTTAAATATGTTATAGTTATAATGCTCATATAAATCCTTTGCTAACATATTTCCATTATCAAATGTTGTATTTGTTTTTTCTGGAATAATTACCTTAAATCCATATTCAAAAGCTACTTTACAAGTAGTATCAAAGCAATATTCTGTTTGCATACCTGTAATAATTAATTGGTTAATTCCCTTATCATCTAGATACTTTTTTAAATTTGTCTCCTTAAAGGCAGAATTATAATTTTTAGTTATTACTTTCTCATCTAGATTTGGACTTATTTCTCCGTATATCTTCCATCCTTCTGAATTAGGTTCTAATTCAGAACCAACTTCATCATTATGTTGAATATATATCACCTCTACGTCTGCTTCTCTACTTGTTTGAATCAACTTTTTTATATTACTTATAACTTCTCCTACTGCGAAAGGTTTTGCTAATACTAATGCATTTTGAAAATCTATAATTAAGAGTGCTATTTTACCCATTTCTCTATTTCCCCCTATAAATTTAGTTTCAAACCCTATATTTAATACCAGCACTACATAATACACATTTGAATAGTTATTCTATATACATATCTACAATCCTTTAAAATCATTAAATTTCTATTGAATGCTTTTTGTGTTTACCCCAACCTAAGGTGCGGAATAGCTTAAATTAAATTTCAAAACTTAATTCTTCGCCATTTTGGGGTATAAGAACATTAGTATTAATATTATTGGTATTAATATAATTAATTAAATCTTTTCTTGATAATCTGCAATGGTTCCATGCTTCCATGTGAACGACAACAACATTTAGACTTGAATATCTAAGACATAACTCATATATATCTTGATTTGCCATAGTAATAGGCTCTCCATGGTCAAATTGTGCACCGCCACAATTGCAAACAACAATTTCAGGTTTGAATTTCTCTATGGAATCCTCAACTTCTTTACACCAGACTGTATCACCAGCTATATAGACAGTGGGTTCTTCAGAACATGAAATAACAAAACCTGATACTGGTGCCATTTTTATAGCAAGTTCATCATGTCCATGCTTTCCATTGGTACGATTAATAATAAGATCATTCCAAATTAAAGTAGTATTAATAGGAATTACATCAGTAAATCCATAAGATTGTAGTTTTATTTCATCCTCAGGTTGACAAAACATAGGGATGCTTTTAGAAAGTATTTTTGCTGCGATGTCATCGAAATGGTCTCTATGAGTATGGGTAACAATTATAGCATCACAGTTAGTAATGGCATCGATATCTATAGGCAGCTCAACTAATGGATTGTAGTTTTGATTTGGTACATTTTCAATAGGAGCTATAGAGCCCGCTTCACTTAGTACGGGGTCTACAAGTATTCTTTTATTATTTACTGATACTATTAAGGTAGCATGACGAATTAATTGAACCTTCAATGTATATCCCTCCAATTATTTATGATATACTTATTATATAATAGATATTACTTGATTAGATATATCATTGGAGTGAGTATGCTTCCATCATGAAAGGATTTGTGTATTTATGCTTGACCAAACAGACTTTCAAATTTTAAGTCTTCTTATAAAAAATTCTCGAATGCAGTGGCAAGAAATTGGTGAAGAAGTTCATTTAACTGGACAAGCAGTAAAAAACAGAATAATCAAAATGGAAAATGAAGGAGTTATTGAAGGTTATACTGTAAATCTTAATTCTGCGATAATGGGTAAAGATGTAACTGCTTTTATAACGATTTTTATGAAAACAACTGACCATTTATCATTTAAGAAATATATAAATAATAATTCACTAGTAACTGAAGCTCACAGAATAAGCGGAGAAGGATGTTATATGCTAAAATTAACTGCCTCTAATCAAGCTGAAATTGTAGACTTCTTAGATGATATTTTAAAATATGGGAATTATAAATTAAATTTATCAATACAAAATATAAAGTAGTAATGACGCGTTATTAGAAGATTGTGACTTAACTGTAAATGAAGATTATTCTCCAGACTCATTTTAATTCATATGTATTATAACAAAATTTCATAACACCATTTGCATTTTTAAATCTTTTATATCTTAACCCACATTGCAATAATTCAGATATTAACTGTTTTCTATCATTATTAAATTCATTATGCCACTTTATATTCATCCATAAGAACTTTAATGTTGGCTTGGTGTTATATGATTCTTTCCCCGTTCTTTGCCGAATCCAGCGTATTAAAATTCTATACAATCGTATAAAGGAATTTGTATCTAAAAAAATAATATAATCGCAATATTCATAACGTTTCTTTAAATATCTTCTTGGCGAACCTTCCATTACCCAATTTTTACTCGTTAGTATATCCATGAACATTATTTCTCTTTCTTTATCTGGACGCCTAACATCACCGTTTCTTGTCCTCATCCAAACTATATTATCCTGTTGATAACAATTAATATGAAATTCTTTTGCTATCCTACGTGATAACGTTGTCTTTCCACTACCAACAGCCCCAATAATATCAATTTTCAAATTACACCTCCCAATAAGTAAATAAATAATCCTTGTACTGTAATATTATATATCTATACATATATGAAAGATACGACGTAACTGAATCTGAAATTATGTTACTTTAGTTCTATAAATTGCAATTTATAGCGGTTTTTGAGCAAGATATAATGGAATAGTATCGTTAATAATGATTTTATTGCCAGCATCTACAATAGCATTTCTTACTCCTGTGTAAAATTTAGACTTATAAGGCTCCTCTAAAGTTATATGCTCACAATTTGTACTAATATATGAAATATATTCATCAGCATTAAGTGTCCTTACCTTTTTCCAGTCTTGATATTTATAATTAACCAAGCCATAATTCACAACATTATCATATTTCATTTTACAATTATATCTCTGCTTAACAGAAAAGTGTTCTTTATATACCTCTTCTATTTTATTGTACAGTTCTTCATTTACACTTTTCTCATCTGAACGGGTCATAAACATTGCAAGAATGCCACCAGGTTTTAATATATTGTATGCTTTTGAGAATGCTATTTCTTCAGGTATCCATTGAATTGTAGCTGCTGAATATATTAAATCAAATGTTTGATTTCCAAAATCGTATGTTTCAAAATCAGCATTTACAATATCAAAATTACTATAATTACCATATTTGTTTTTCATATGTTCTGTAAAGTTCTCCCCAAGCTCAATTGCCTTATAATTACAGCCAGTTTTTAAAATAGGCTCTGTTGCTTGTCCTGTCCCTGGACCAATTTCAAGTACATCTTTGCTTGAATTCAAGTCAGATACAGTAATAATTTCTGTAAAGAGTTCATCACAATATCGTGGTCTATATTTATCAAATGTTTCTGGTATTCTGTCAAATGTATTTCTGAAATCCATTATTTAAACCTCCCTCTAAATTACTATTTATTGAGTTGTTTTACATATTTCATATGCCATATTAAATTACAATCTCGACTTAAATGTATAGAAATTATAGCATATTTGTATATCTTTACATCATATTTTATTATATCTTATACAAAAACTTTCACAATATCAATTACTCCTATAGGGTGTATTTAAGTTTTAAAAGCATTGCTTTTAATAGCCTCTAACTCATTATCATAATTTGAAACATTACACAATAAGAGAATATAAAATTAACGTTATTTATTACTTTAAAGTATTGAAACCAAAGAGTTTTATACAACCAGTCTATTATTGGACTATATAACCTAATTTAAAGAAAAATATGAAAATCTAAAAAAATGAGGTATTATTAAAGTGAATATTAAAGTATTAACAACTAAAACATGTATTAAGTAATAGAATTATATTTTAAGGAGGTTAACTATGCTTACAATTGGTTATATTGGAAATGGTAAAAGTGCTAACAGATATCATCTGCCATTTGTCTTACAAAG
>Ga0209123_1003567_pt1 | contig 11496 bp, 14 predicted proteins | sample BarGraIncu00431A_FD_184500 | JGI IMG/M metagenome (GOLD analysis project Ga0209123, IMG submission 184500) | Arctic peat soil microbial communities from Barrow, Alaska, USA - Barrow Graham LP Incubations 004-31A (SPAdes) (version 2) | ecosystem: Environmental > Terrestrial > Soil > Wetlands >...
GTAACACCCGTTCCCATACCGAACACGAAGGTTAAGCTTCAATGCGCCGATGGTACTGCAGGGGTAACCTTGTGGAAGAGTAGGTTGTCGCCAGGTAATCATGGTTTACTAGCTCAGTTGGTAGAGCACATGACTTTTAATCATGGTGTCCGGAGTTCGATTCTCCGGTAAGCCACCAAAAAAAGACACTTCATATGAAGTGTCTTTTTTTGTATAAACTTGTATATTAATAAAAAAGGATTCTTCCTATATAATCCATTGAGTAAATAACATTATTAGATTAAAATGAATATATACTTAACATAAGAGAAAAGGGAGTGTGATCGTTTGTTTGGATCGATAATCGATTTTTTTGCAAAAGGTGAAATACAAAAAGTATTTAATAATTTTACATATGATAAATATAAGTATGTAGGAATGGCTATTGGAGTTTTCGTATTATTTGTATTATTGAAAAATATATTTGCTAAGTATGTATTTAAAATGATATTAAAACTTGTTAATAAAACAAAGTTTAATGCAGACACCAAAATAGTATTTGCATTTGAAAGACCCTTAATTAATTTCTTTGAGGTGTTAGGATTATATTTTGCCTTTGAGATTTTAACATACGCATTACCAATACATCTGGATTTTATTAATAGAGTTTTTAGTTCTGCTATAATAATATTAATTTCCTGGGGACTCTATAATCTTACAGGGGAATCTTCTTTGTTATTTGATAGAATGCATAAAGCATATGATGTAAAAGTTGATAAAATATTATTCCCATTTATATCCAAGACATTAAGATTAATATTAGTATCATTAGTTATTACAATAATTGCTGAAAAGTGGGGATATAATGTTCAAGGATTTATTACAGGACTTGGATTAGGTGGATTGGCATTTGCATTAGCTGCTAAAGATGCAGCGGCAAATATTATTGCAGGTATTTCTATAATAGTAGATAAACCTTTTACTATTGGAGATTGGGTTAACAATGATGTCTTAGAAGGAAGTATAGAAAATATTTCTTTTAGAACTACTAAAATTAGAACTATTGATGAAGCATTAATAATAGTACCTAATTCAAAGTTAACTAATGAACCAGTAACCAATTTTAGTAGAAGAGGTAAAAGAAGAGTTAGTTTTAGTTTAGAACTAAATTATATAACATCTAGGCAAAAATTAGAGATTTGTGTTTCAAAAATCAGAAGTATGTTAGAGAATCATCCTCAGGTTAATAAGGAAGGTATTCTTGTTAGATTTGATAAATTTAGTGCAGCTAGTTTAGACATTCTAGTATGCTATTTCGCTGATACACCAGATTTTGATGAATATTTTAGAGTAAAAGAAAATATAAATTTTGAAATAGTAGATATACTCCATAAAGAAGAAATTGCAATGGCATTTCCAAGAACAGGTGTTTATGTTGAGAGTCTACCTGATGAAGGTAAAAAAGACTATATAAAACCACTTGATATGATTCAGAATAGGGATATTTCAACAGAGAGTATTAATGAAGGTAATGATAAAAAATAACGTTCTAAAGTTTTAAGTTAGATAAAATATAAACCAAAAGATGCATCTATAACTAATGAAGTTGTGGTTGCATCTTTTGGTCTTTAAAATAAAGCTCTTTTTTTAATTACAAGTGGGAATTCCTTATCACCATTAAGTTGCTTCAGCACCACTATCAACAAAAACTCCTCTTGATATAATACTATTATCAACAATACCTTCTATAATGCAGCCATCAGCGATAATAGAATTATTTACTTTGCTTTTACTAGAATATTTAGTAGGTGGTCCATCTTTGATTTTTGTATAGATAGGTCCATTATTAAAAAACAATTCTTTAGTTGTTTTTTAATTAATCATGTCCATATTAGTTTTATAGTTTTGTAACAACCAGTGTGGATACATTTACTAATAAGTGATATCAAAAGCTCCTTTTTCATAATAAACATTTCCATGGAAATATTTAAGTTATTTTAAGCTCCTAAATTCTTACCAACACTAGTACGTTATTATTTTTATCTATATTAATACGTCGGTATTTAAAAAAATCTTACACCCTGTAGTAACATTCTTATATAATAGTTATATCTTTCTCTTTTTCTTCACGATATTTCACAGCAAACGTATAATCAATGTTTCCTAGCATATAAGAGAGTGAAAGAATTACATTTTTTCTTTACTTCTATATAAATATTCCATCATAACATTTCAGCATCATTTAAATAAGTGCTTGCGATGCCGAAATTAAACACAAATAGTCCCTTGAGTCTTCTATCTAAGTCCTAAGGAATACATATACCTATATGAGAGTTACCATTTCTTTTCTTGCATTTAATATACCTCTTCATCTTAGGCATTTTGAATAATAGTTAATACAGTTATCCATATTTTCAAAATAATAAAAGTTATTTATTACACTAGTACTAAGTATATTATAAGAGGATAGTTACTAAAAAATGGAGTTATGCTAAAAAAAGAAATTAAGCAAGATAATTCGCCTAATTTTTTTTTCTATTTTATGCACTTATAGTATAAAGCTCAACAATAGCATTATATTAAGTCCAGTTACTATAAGTCCAATAATCCAAAGAGTTATTTTATTTAGAGTGCTGTTAGCATATTTACCCATAACTTTTTTGGAAGAGGTCAAATATATCTGGAGGAATATAGTTATAGGAAGTTGTATACTTAAGAGCATTTGTGAGTAGATAAGACCTTTAAAAGGATTTGTTATAAAAAATATAGCTATTGCAGCACCAATTAAAGTAATTCCTATTCCAAGTTTAGTATATATATTATTAATATCATAATCTTTACCGAATATTCCGGCAAAAATACTTCCACCTGCCATGCCTGCAGTAACGGAGGAGGAAATTCCAGCGAAAAGTAGGGCTACAGCGAAAATAATTGATGCTGTATTTCCAAGTAGAGGTGTAAGCATCTGATGAGCTTGGCTAAGTTCCGTAACATGAACTTTTTGTGCAAAAAAAGTAGTTGCGGCAATAAGGATCATAGCACTATTTATAGCCCAGCCTACTATCATTGAAAAAAATGTATCCATAAATTCATACTTAAGTTGTTTTTTTATTACACTCTCATCTTCTAGATTCCATTGACGACTTTGAATTACTTGTGAATGTAAAAATAGATTATGAGGCATTACGACAGCTCCTAGTACACTCATTATTATTGGAAGAGATCCACTGGGAAAAGAAGGTCTAATCCACCCTATCATAGCTTTTCCCCATTCTACATGTACAAGACTTAATTCGAATAAAAAAGATAGTCCTATAAGTGAGACAAAGCCAATAATCCATTTCTCTAGTTTTCTATAAGAATTTGTATATAGTATCCATAAGATAAAACATAGAACTAATATTGTTCCAAGTTTTAAAGGTATACCAAATAGCATATTTAAAGCAATTGCACCACCTAGAAGTTCTGCAAGGGCAGTAGATATTGCAGCTATTACAGCAGTACCAAGAACCACACGATTAAGACTTGGTTTTAATGTGGCAGTAGATGCTTCTGATAGACAATTACCTGTAACAATTCCAAGATGGGCGGCATTATGCTGAAGAAGAATAAGCATAATAGTTGAAAGTGTTACCATCCAAAGAAGAGCATAGCCATACTCGCCACCCGCAGAAATGTTTGCAGCCCAGTTTCCAGGATCAATAAATCCTACTGTTACTAAAAGGCCTGGGCCTATATATCTTAGAAAATTTAATGCTTTAAGTTTAGGTTTGCGTTCTTTTTTAAAGAAATTTTTAATAAATGATAAGTTCAATATAACACATCCGTTCTATATTATTCCTACAATATATAGTATATGGTAACTATTATTTAAATCAACAAAAAGGTACAAATAAAGAAAAATAAAATCAATTTATTAAAATGGTTCTAACAGTGTTAATAAATTTAATTTATAAGATATAGGTGGCAAAATTAAAATAGATATTACATGCATACAAGCATTATAAACCTTATTAGTAATAATGAGAATATGAAAGAGAAATAAACAAATACTATAAATATATTATACCAGAAAGGGAGTTATAAATTGAAAATAAACGAATCGCTAATATGTCCTAAGTGTAATGGGAAAAACTTTGAAATAAAACATGAAGCCACTTATCTTTATACATATAAAATAGATTTAGTAAATGCAGGTATAGATAATGAAGAATCAGAAAATCTTCCTTTTTTATTTGATAATAGGGAACAGACTTGCTTTAAGGAATTTATAGAGTGTGATAATTGTGGCACAAAATATCCTTGTACTTTTGATAAATATAATCAAACCATAGATCTTACTATAATGAAAAAGGCAATAAGATCAGATAATGTGAAAGAACCTGAATTTTTGGGATAAAATAACCATAGAATATATAGTGAGTGAGTTACATTTGCCTTAATGTTAATAAATAATATTGACAAATATATTCAAGTAAACCATAATTAAATTTTCTGTAATAATTAAAATTTAATAATTAAGGGGCGAATGTATGCATAAGAAACATCTGAATTGGATTTTAGTTATAGGGTGGATGGTTGTAATATTCATGTTTTCTAGCCAAGTAGGTGAGGTATCAAACGAAAATAACAAATTTGTCATATACGTATTTAACTTACTTGGGTTACATTTAAATAAAATATTTGGGACTTTGAGTGATTTTATAGTTAGAAAAGCATCTCATTTTACTGAATATTTTATTTTATATATGTTAATATATAGAGCAATAAACAAAAGTAAAAAGTTAGATATAAAGTTCTTTATTGGCGCCATATTAATAGTATTTCTTTATGCATGTTCAGATGAATTTCATCAAACGTTTGTTCCAGGAAGATCACCTGCATTTAGAGATGTGATGGTAGATACATGTGGAGGACTTACAGCATTTTTATTTAGTTATATTCGTGTCACATTCAAAAAAAGACCTGCTTCTTATAATAAAGTCTTGACTAAATTAAAATAAAGTTTTGCTACTAAAGCTAATCGGATTCGCATTCGATTAGCTTTCTTTGCCTTTTGTTTCTATACATATCACTATATGCAAGATCTAAAGTATATCCCATTGTATTTAGAGATGTTTCTGAATAAGCGATCGCCGTAGATATTTCTATAGTCATACTTCTATTATTTTCATTGTAGTGTTTTATTGCTATTTGTAGTTTAACATAAAGGCCCTCAACTTCAAGGTAAGATTTGTTTTTTATAATAACAACAAATTCGTCTCCACCGGTCCTCACAACTATGTCTTCAATATTTAATATTTAATATTGATTGTAGAACTTGTCCTGTGTTTTTAATAAGTTTATCACCGGTTGAATGACCAAAAGAGTCATTGATACCTTTTAATTTATCTAAATAACAGTATAAATATTCCAACTGGCATATTTATGCTGTTATTTAACAAATCCATTTCTTTTAATAAATAATCCAGTTAAATCGTCGTGGTATCCTAACTTTTCAAGCCTTTTTTCTAACGCTTTTTTTTCTTGAATATTTCTAGTGATTGATTCAATGGCAACAAGTTGTCCATTTTCGTTATAAGTAGGTACAATCCTAAAGCCATAAGTAATAATCGTTTTTATGTTTAAATCTAACTTGAAACAGTTTTGTAAAGTCCGTTTTACTATTTATTTTTAAGAGGTGTATTTCATAATCAGCCGGATGTATTATCTCAAATGGTAGCATAGGATTTTTTTTGATTTCTTCTAAGGTATAACCAAGAATATAGAAGGACTCAAATATGTGAATTTTGGTTCAGGTATTATTTCAAATTTACCAACAAGATCTTTAGCACGTTCAAACATTCTAAATGCCATTTCTTCTCGGTCTTTAGATTGCTTATATTTACTAACATCAATAATCGAAAGGTGAATATGTTTAATTTTATTATCATTAACCAATATAGAATTGGTAGTTACATCAAAAAAAGTTTTAAACCATCTTTATTTGAAACTTCGACGTTAAAACTTTCGTTAAGAACCAATTCCTCAAAAGTAAATTTTAAATATTTAGAGATACTAGTGTTTAGTATTTCAGAAGCTGTATAACCTAGTATATTATAACAATTAGATGTGATTTGTGTTATAATACCAGAATTATTTACATCTATTTGAAGTTTTCGTGATACTATTTTTTTATTAAACATTAGACTCATTGTTTATTCCCCTTTTAAGTAAAAATTAATGTTATTTCATTATTTATCATACCATAAGTAGTTAGGTTCTTCTATGAGATATAATATAAGGGTTGATCGTTGAATAATATAATAGAGGATTATTTAAGGTTGAAAATAATATAGATAATACAATCATTCTAAAACAAATATAGTTATGAACATAGTTGTGCACAGTAGAGACATAAAAATAAGAATGAGTGTGGATAACTTTTGATTTTTTAGTTTAATATACTAGTAATGTATATCAAATTACACAAAGAGAGGTTGAGAAATTTTAAGGAAGGAATGCAAAGTTGACAGATAATTACTTATATATATAGAATAAGTTGCATAATAGATAAGGAGATGATGAAGTATGGGTTATCCATTCAATTGTATAACTGATTTAATATTTGTAGAGAATTGTGTACAACATGCAGATGTGATTTTAGTACCAGGGTGTAGTCAGCCGAAAATCATGGAAAAAGCTGCAGAATTGTATCACAAGGGGTTTGCACATTATATACTGCCGACAGGAGGCGCAAACCATGAGATATATAAATATAAGACTGAGTGGGAATACCTTAAGACTATAGGTGTTGAATTGGGAGTGCCCGAGGAGGCAATATTAAAAGAAGACAGAGCAAGAAATACGTTTGAGAATGCACGATTATCATTGGAAGTTTTAAATAAAAATAAGATAAACATAAAAAAAGTGATTTTGGTTTGTAAATCATATCATTCTAGAAGAGCTTTGTTAACGTATCAAATAATATTTCCTCATAATGTAGAGTTCTATGTATCCACAGTTACAGATAAGTCGGGGGTAACAAAAGATAACTGGTTTTTAAATACAGAGGCGACTACTCTTGTTATGGGGGAAGTAGTAAAGATAGGAAAGTATTTTAAAAATGAAATATGTACACCAAAGAGAAAACTCTAAGAGGATTCTCGGGGGTACATCATATTATACAGTGAATATTTTTCTTACATTAGTTAATTTTAAATTTCTTTATCTCGGCATCTAATTCTTCTGCTAATATTTGAAGCTCGCTTGAATGTTTCGTAAATTCTTCCATAGCAGCAGTTATTTCCTCAGTGGATGCGGTTACCTGCTGCGAGGAGGAGGCTGTTTGTTCTGATATAGATGAAATATTTTCTATTTCTGATACTGTGGATTGTTTTTTATCGTTTATATCAATTATAGATATTTTTACTTCATCAACTTTATTAATCATTATTTCAATTGATTTTAATATTTGGGTAAATAGCTTCTTAGTTTGACCTACTGTTAAGTCTTGCTCATTTACTACACTTTCGGATTTAATAGCATTTAAGGCAGCAACGGATTTCTTCTGTATACTTGCTATAATTTTCTTTATTTCCTCTGTTGAAATTTTTGATTGATCAGCAAGTTTACTTATCTCTCTAGCAACTACTGAGAATCCTTTACCTGCTTCACCAGCACGTGCAGATTCTATACTTGCGTTTAGTGATAAAAGATTTGTTTGTTCTGTAATACTAACTAATGTTTCTGAGATTGTATCTATTTGTTTGGTACTCTCATTCATGTCTTGGATTATAGTATTAACTTCGTTCGTAGATAGCTTAGTTTTATTTGATTTCTCGATTAAGGTATCTATCATGGAAAGTCCTTTAGACCCTAACTTCTTAGTATTAATTGAAAGTATATCCATTTAGAGTTAACACTAATTTTATCTAATCTGTTTGATAAGTCATCCATAGCGGAAGCACCATCTTGAGCATTTTGAGCCTGCTGAGTTGCACCCATGGAGACTTGCTCTATAGCCGTTGCCACTTCGCTTATAGAGGCAGTCACTTCTTCTGACATACTTGCAAGAGTGGTTGAAGTCTCTGATACTGTTTTGGAGGAGTTAGTAACATTGTTCATGATACCTGACATATTTTTCATCATAGAGTTAAAGGATGTTGCCAGATCCTTAAATTCATCTTTTGTTCTAGCTGTGATAGATACAGTTAGGTCTCCATTTGAAGCTTTAGCAAATACCTCTTTTAATTTTTGAATATTATAAGCAATTCCTTTACTTAAGAATAATGGTACCTGGTACATAATTATAATTGTCACCTGTATCTACATTTATGAAGTCATAATTATTTGATGTCATTATTACCATATTAGAAAATCCACTAAAGTAATCAGATAAACCATCATTTATTGCTGAGACTGTTTGTTCGCTTGTGGTCGTTAGCTTTTTGTTTAGAATTGATTTTGACTGATTGTACGAGCTAACACCTATTATGATTAATGGTATTATACAAATTGATATTAAGCTAATGATTAGTTTAGTACGAATGCTGTTCAGTTTTACTCTTTTAAAATTGATTTTGATTACCCCCTTTTAATTTTAGAACTATAGAAATATACAAAAAAACATCAAATACACTATTTTTCAATAATATTATACATATTTTTTATTTTACTATATAAAATATCGTAATAAAACTATATAACTGAATGCTTAACTAAAAGTGAAATCCAAGTATTAGCATATATTAAATTAGTAACAATCATTTTTGTTATTTTTATATTCTTTGGTATAATTATATTTAAGTTAGCTGGGTAGAACAATTAATTATTAAAAATATAGATAAAGTCATAACTTTATGTGAATTATTGGAGGGTAGAATATAAAATAAGCAAATGTTGAAAGGGTGATTGCATGAATGTTTTAATAGATTTAATAATAAAGACGTGCCTAGACACAATATACATGACAGGGATGATAATTTTTGTGGGATTCATACTTGGATTTTTAAGGAATCATTCAATAGAAAATTTTCAAAGGGGCTTTGGGTGGAAGGCAGTAGCTATTACCGCGATTATAGGAGTTCCTATTCACGAACTTTCGCATGCTATCTTATGTGTTGTTTTTAGACATAAGATATCTAAACTAGTACTTTTACAAAAAAAAGATGAAAATGGAGTACTAGGTTATGTAAGTCATACCTATAATCCTAATAGTATATACCAACAAACGGGGAACTTTTTTATAGGTATTGCACCTATATTTGGAGGGATATCCGCGATAATTGCTTTAATGTATACCATAATCCCTAAGACGTATAATCAATTCATAAGTATATCTATGGTTAATGTAAATATAACTAAAATAAATTCCGTCTCTTTAAATGGAATATTAAATTCTTATATTGATTTAATAAAGATAATTTTTTCAGTAACTAATTTTTCTAATCCATATTTTATATTGTTTTTATTCTTAGCTATCTGTATTTCATCTCATATATCATTAAGTTCTGCAGATATTAAAGGGGCTTATAAGGGGTTAATTGTAATATTTTTTATAGTACTCGCTCTTAATGCATTTGGATTCTCAAAGTTCGTTATGGCCCAAGGTATATTAAAGTATAATATTATACTAATAGGATTTCTTATAGTATCACTAATTTTTTCTGGGATAACTTATCTTGTAAGTTTATTGTTACTGTTAATAAAGCATTAATATATTTTAAAGCATATGGAATTATTCATGTGATTTATTGTGGTTTAAACGGGGATGTATTATTTAATCTATATTGATGGTTCACTGTATAGAAATTAAATGTTTATAATATTAAATAATCTATAATTTTAAAGAGCGTATGGATACATTTTTTCAAATTAGCTATTAGTGATATAATTTTATTATTGAAATATAAAGAATAGTATAAAGGAGTGAAAATGATGAAGGTGTCTCAAATAATGACTCCAGGGCCTACACAAGTAAGAGAAAACGTAAGAATGGCTAGAGCTTTAGCTACTACAAATCCAGATTTAGATTTGCAGTTTTATGAATTTTATAAAGAAACTTGTGAAGAGATAGGACAGTTTTTAAAGACAAGTAATGAAGTTAGAATATTAAGCGGTGAGGGGATTTTAGGCCTTGAGGCTGCTTGTGCATCACTTACTGAAAATGGTGACAGGGTATTAGTGATTGATAATGGAATATTTGGAGAAGGGTTCGCTGATTTTGTTAAGATGTACGGTGGAGAAGTTGTTTTTTTTAAAGAGGATAGGACGCATGCAATAGATACGCAAAAATTAGAAGAATTCCTTAAAAAAGACCATGATTTCAAATACGCTACTGTAGTACATTGTGATACACCGTCAGGGGTGTTAAATGATATAGATAAGATATGTCATTTGCTAAAAAAAATGAATATTCTTACAGTAGTGGATAGTGTTGCTGGAATGGGTGGAGAAGATGTAAGAGTAGATGAATGGAAAATAGATATAGTAATAGGTGCTTCACAAAAATGTGTTTCAGCACCAGCAGGGCTGACATTTTTAAGTATAAGTGAAGATGTATTTAAATCAATGGAGCAAAGAAAGAAGCCTATAGCTTCCTATTATTGCAATTTACTTATATGGAAAGATTATTATAAGAATAAGTGGTTCCCATATACGCCGCCAATAAGTGATATTGTTGGTCTAAGACAAGCTTTTGATAATATTATAGAAGACACGGGAATACTTGAAAGACATAATTCTATTGCTAAAGCTACAAGAAAGGCTGTAAAGCGAGCGGGGCTTAGTTTATATATTGAAGAGGGATATTCGAATACTGTAACAGTTATAGAATTGCCTAAGGGTATAGATGATAAAGCACTATTAAAACATATGGTTGATGATTTTAATGTATTTATAGCTGGGTCCTTTGGATATCTACAGGGAAAAGTGATAAGGATAGGACATATGGGAGAGAATGCTAAAAAGGATAAGATGGCGTATACACTATTGGCATTACAATCATCGTTAAAGGAACTTGGGTTTGAGTGTAAAACTAATATGGTCAAAGTTTTTCTAAGTGAGGTATAGAATTATACTTTAATGTATCGCTAGATGGTAAGAAATCATTGATTTAGATAATAAAAGCTTATTTAATATTTTATAAATAGGGAATAAAACTAATAGAATATTAAATAAGATAAGATTTAGGTATACTATTGATAATAGTATAGTATACCAATCCTAGTGTATCAGTGTGAAAGAAATGTAAAAAACAATAGCATTATGAAGAATGACGAATATAATTATCTTATTTGGTAGATTATCGTGGACATGCCCATATATATATATGATAAAATTCTGCTTGTCGTTGTGAGTAAGTAACGATAAAGAAAGAGCTTGATAAGTTAACAGTTTGTAGTACTAAAATATTATTAAAATATTTTTAAGTAGTTGTTGACAAAGTATGAAATACCTAGTAAAATAGTAGAAGTCGTCACATGATGACTAAGCAAATTGGTCTTTGAAAATTAAACAGAGAAATAGGTAAAGAAA
>Ga0209123_1003568_pt1 | contig 11489 bp, 15 predicted proteins | sample BarGraIncu00431A_FD_184500 | JGI IMG/M metagenome (GOLD analysis project Ga0209123, IMG submission 184500) | Arctic peat soil microbial communities from Barrow, Alaska, USA - Barrow Graham LP Incubations 004-31A (SPAdes) (version 2) | ecosystem: Environmental > Terrestrial > Soil > Wetlands >...
GCAACGGTAGCACCCAGGAATAGTTGCCTACAGATTTATTCTCAAGCCCAAAACAAAAAAGCCTGCTAGCAATTAAGTAGCAGGCTTCCGATGTGCCGTAAGGCTAATTTTGGGGTGGCTGATGGGGAGCCACTGGCCATACCGCAAACCCAGTATCCATGCGGGTTTCAAGCGGGTTGTTACACAGCCTTGTCTAACAAGTATTGTAACAGTCCACCTCCAAAATTCCAGATGTTTTCCGGTCGAAAAATGGACGTCCCAACAGGAAAGCGCCCATTCAACCTGGTCAGCGCCTACTGCATGACATCCAGTGTCTAGAAAATAGTTCTATATCACATGCAAGGTCGCTACACCCTGCATGACCCCCATCCACTGCAAGCGCCCTCCCCATCTCCACCCCAAAGCCATCGGCGAGTCATACGTTTTCAATTTCTTCGGTCCAGCGGGGCCTACTGGCTGTCCTTTCCGTCCAGGGACGGGTGTACATCGCGCACGAAACTGCCAATGGAATTACCTTGTGCACACAAGACGGAAAGACCATGGAGCAAGGTCCGGTCTGTCGATTCATTGCACAACACCTCCAAGCCTTGAAAGAGGGTTCCGTGCCAGCGTCACTGACGTGCGTGGCGGCACGGTTGCGCCCCACCCGTTCCTCCAAATGAGGCCCTTGCAGTAACTCATTAGAGGACCGGGGCTGAGGTGATTTTTCCAAGCTTCGTCGCCTACCACATCCACCCAGATACCGCCTGTTCATTGCACACCACCATCAGCTTCCGTTGACCCTCTGCCCCCCGCTGACTACAGTGGGTGGATGATTGTTGAAAACAAATTCGAGGGCATCCTTGGCCTGTGATAGGGTCTGCAGGTTAAACCGGGCGTTTCTCGAGCTGACTGGCCTGGCGTTGACTAAGCGCAAATACGCCAAACCGCGACTGGGGGAAGATGTCACCTTGGTACTTAAATTCGGAAAACAACATCAAGGAAATGAACGAATGCAGCCGTCAATTCCGACAAAAGCACATTGGGCATCTCCCGACGCAAGCCACTGGTATCGATGGCGGGGTTATACGGTACGCTGGCTAATATTTGGCGGTATCGTCGGCATGTTCCAGCCGATAGTTGACGACCTCGACCACTATTGGCTGCAGAAACTTTACCAAGCGCTATTTGGGCTTTTGTTTGGTGCAGTTTGCGCGGTTGTATTCACGCTGGCTGAAAACACGTTCAATGTGCTGCGGCTCAAATGGAAAACCTGGTTAATCGTGATTGCGACTTGGCTGGCAGTGAAGTTTGCCGTTGTCAGCGTCATGGCTGCTGCCGGGTAACCTTCTTTTCGTCTCCACAAGCTGTGCCAGCGCAGCGATTGTAAGAACTGCCCTTTTGTTGTTATCAAGTGCCATGTGGCTCCTAAAAGAACCCCCTCAGGAAAGGGGCTTTGAAATCAAATTACTTGGTCTTTTTGGCAGGAGATTTAGCGGCTTTTTGGGCTTGTTCACGCTCGATAGTGAAAAGCTCTCGGATAAACGTATAAATTAGTCATTCCTAGCCAGGGCGAATGCAGTAGTTCCAATCGCCATGGAACTCGTTTCGTTCGATGTTGATGGCTTCGAATTCTCTATCGGATACAGCCACGCCCTTGGGGTAGTTGGCATTGTCGAGTTCAGCTCGAACACTCAACCCAGTGCGTGTTTTGGTGCTGGCGATGAGGTTGACAATGACCTCATGACTGATCAGTGGACGTCCACGCCAGTTCATCGTAATAAACGAGAACAGGCGGTGTTCTATCTTGTTCCACTTGCTGGTGCCCGGCGGAAAGTGGCAAACCTGAATGTCCAGGCCCGTCTCTTGAGCGAGTCGACTGAGTTCGAGTTTCAACAAGCGCACGCGATGCCCGTTGCTGCCGCCACCGTCAGCGGTGATGATCAGTTGTTTGGCTTGTGGATAACGCTGACAGCCCATGCTAAACCACCAGCGCCGGATGGTTTGTACTGCGAATGCCGCCGTGTCATGGTCTGTTCCTACGCTCACCCAGGCATCGTCGGCACCGATGTCATAAACCCCATAGGGGTTGGCCCGTCCAAGTTCTGGATCGATGAAGTCGTGAACCTTGACCTGCACCGGCTCTCCACTGGGCAGCCACTCCTGCCCGGCATTCTTGTACGCGCCCACCAATTCCTTCTTCTTGGTGTCCACCGAAATCACCGGCTGATTGGCCTCCAAGGCGGCCGCCACCGTCGCATTGATGTGTTCGAATTGGGCATTACGGTCTGGACTTTGATTGCCTTCGAGCACCTTGGCATTGGCTTGGAGGCTGTAGTCTTGATCTTTGAGGAGTTGACCCACCACGACATGACTGACGGTGTGGCCCTGCGCCTTGAGTTCTTCGGCCAGGTTGCGCAAACTCTTGCACGTCCAGCGCAGCGGCGATTGCGGATCGCCACGGGTAGTTGGCTCCACCAGTGCCAGCAAGTCTGACAGCAAGGTTTCATCGGCAGCTACGAGTTTCTTGCGCCCGCCGCCCACGCGGCGCGTACGGGGTGTCGGCGTGAACGTGTAACTTGCAGGCGGATTGATTTGTTCGTCAATCAACGCAAGTTCATCGAGTCCTGCTTTGATGGTGCTGCGCGATACGCCTGTTGCAAGCGACACCGCTGATACGCCACCACGCCCCAGTACCTTGGCTTCTGCCGCTACAAGCAGCCGCCGTTGACGCTCGTTAAGTGCCGATTGCATCACCTTCCATCGCTGCCCTATGGGGGAATCAGTTGTCATGCATCGGAGAATATCCGATTACCTTGAATTGATCAACTTATATATTAACAAGGACAAAGTTGATTTGATCCGCGCTTCCTTAAGTATTTTTTTGCACTCTGACTGATGTTATGGCTACGATTTGCCCGCGCCCCGCAGTGGGCCACGGCGCAGCAATTATGAATGCTTTTGCTTGCGACGCTTGTGTTTCAGATCAACCGAGAACGGGACCGGACGTATTTATTGCTTTGACGCAAGGCGTTACGACGACCGTTATCATCCTGCAATAGTCGGAAGTCATGATTCTGGAATAAATTTGTCACAAACAGGAAGTGTCGATGCTCAAGGAGAAATCTTTTGCCTCGTTGGGTCCGCAGTCCTTGCGCAAGGGCGCATCAGACATACGCCGCCGAGGAGCACCAGCATGACAGACACGCTTCAAACCGCGACGAATAAACACATTTCCAACTTGTTTGTCACGGACAGTAACGCTACCACCGTCATCTGACTTGTCCAATATCCAGTGCATGAAGAACCCGAATGCTTAGGTCCTCTGGGGTTCGTGAAATTACGTCTTCTGGCACCTTGAATTTCTTGGTCAAGCGGGTGTAGTCTTCAAAACCATACGACCCAATAAATGGGTGCATACCAGCCGAGATGGCAGAGGTGAAGTCCTTATGCTCATCGCCACAGGCATATGAACGCGCTGGATTTATGTCGAAGCTCCTTCTGGCCGATCTGAGCACTACGGTTTTTTCCTCACTTAAGGGGACGTGGACCGCGAAATCAAATGCATCGGGATCAATATCGTGTCGAGTCAACACCTTGCGAATCGTCAACATGGGCTCGTTGGTAATGTTGCGGGTGACCAGCCCGACCCGGATGCCAGGTGTCGCAACAAGAGTACGAATCAGGGCGGCCATACCGGGATAGAGTTTTGCACCATCGCGGTACACCTCGGTTAGTGTCGACAAAATATTTTTGCGGCTCCGCTTTCCGATCTGCTTCCTTAAGTTGAATGGAAAATCCTTGATTCCACCCAAATATTTGAACAGGTTGTGTCGTTTTTGAAACCGTTCCAGATCTCCCAGTTCCATGCCGTGCCTGGTAAACGTATCAACGATGACGCGATAGGCATCAATGATCGTGCCATCTGCATCAAAAGCAATCAGTCGTTCATTATTGCTGTACATGGTGCTTGGGCTTGACTCGCAACGACAGCAGATAATAGTTTTGGGAAATCAGAAGTAACGGATAAGCCCCCTGCAGCAGGTCGGCGATCATGCGCCACTCAGCCCGTATACCTCTCCAGTAACCTAGTTTTTCGGTCTTTCTCGCTTGTGTGACCTGCGGCCAGTGCACCACCAAAACCGATAGTTGACGATCAATGATCGCGCGATTCATGAATATTTCAATCCCAAAGCGGGACAGCACAAGAATCTCCTCCAGTGATTCGCCAAGGAGATCTCTTCGGATGACGCGTTCGCCGGAAATAAAATCCAGACCGATGGCGCGGAATACCCAAAGACTATTCTGCCGCAGGCTTATGCTGACATCCGTCATTCCCGACAGAACGGGCGTTGCGAGAGCTGTGATTTGATCGGCGGCAAGACCGGAGAGGTCCGCATCCAGCAGCATGAGTAGGTCGCTGCTTGCTGCAGCGACGCCTGTTGCCATCGCAAAGCTCTTGCCTTGATTGATCGGGTAGGAGATAAGCTTTACGGTTGGATAACGCTTAACAATCTCGGCAGTTCCGTCGGTCGAGCCATCGTCAACGACGATGACCTCATGCAGCAGCGGATGCGCCGACGCCACCGCCAGTACCATGGAGATTCTTGGCGCCTCATTGAACGCGCAGATGATGCAGGAGATTCGCGTGGTGTCTGCCCCCATTGCGGATCAGCCAGGCATTGCCCAGGCCCGCAGCGCCCGCAACAAGGGGCGTTTTTTGGTTTGGTGATCCTGCATGCGGCGCAGGATGTCATCCAGCGTTCGAATCGCTTCCGTGATGTGGGGCCCCTTGTTGAGCATCACGCATTCGGCCCGTTCACCCATGGCCGCATCGGTGATTTCAGCGCGCGACGGCAAGCCGGTTTTGGCCAAGGTCTCCAGCACCTGCGTGGCCCAGATGACGGGCATGTGCGAGGCCTCGGCAGCCCAGAGAAGTTCTTCCTGTACTTCCGCCAAACGCTCGTATCCACACTCCACCGCCAAGTCGCCCCGCGCGATCATGATGCCGGCGGCCTTGCTGGCCATCGCTGAAAAGAGCAGCGCCGGAAGATTTTCGAAGGCCCGCCGCGTCTCGATCTTGAGCACGATACCCAGCTCTGGCTTGCCAAGTTGCAGCAGCTTTGCGCGCAGCGTTTCTATATCGGATGCCTGTTGCACGAACGACAGGCCGACCATGTCAGCGACTTGGGCAACTACGGCCAGATCCTCAATATCTTTCTCGGTCAACGCGGGCAGACGAAGCTGGCTATCGGGCAGGTTGATGCCCTTATCACCCGCCAGTTTTTCGCCGTTATCGCGCGCATGGGTTATTTCAATTTCCAACCAGGCAGGATCGATCTTCTTGATCAGCCCGCCAATGCGCCCATCGTCAAACCAGATCCGTTCGCCAACGCAGACTTGATCGAAGACTTCAGGCAGCGTGCAGGACACGGTCGGCACTGACCGCTGCGTCCTACTCTTTCGTTTGCGTGGCTGTGAGTCAAGCGCTCCTCTGGTCAACCGCAATGAGGCTCCACGCTCTAGGTGCAAGGTCCCATCTTGGCTTGGCAGGTCGGTTAAACCACCGCAAACCTGCTGTGTCCCCGAGCGCCGTCGCCTCAGTTCTGTCGCTGGCACCAAGTAGGCCGTATGGGCGCAATCGGCTAGAAAACCAGCGTCATCCTGTTGAACCACCACCAAGGTTCGATCAGCACCCCGTGCATCGGTCAGATCAAGATGGTCGCCAACCTTCAATTGCTCAAGCCAGTGGGCTTCGACACCAACGTGCGCCTCGGCACCTGCGACGGGCGTGCCTGAACCGGCTGCGCGCAGACCGACGCGCACCGGCGCGACAACAACACCGAAGTCATCGCGCAGGGGCTTGATCTTGAGGACGCTTGCGCCGGCGGCAATCAAGCCGGTGCGAAGTTTTGGCCCACCCAGATCCATCAATATCCGAACGGGTCGCCCCATCGTGCGCGCTGCGCGCCGAACGTGGCCCGCCATGGCCCGCCATTGAACCGGACCATCGTGCGCGCAATTAATGCGGGCAATGTCCATTCCAGAGGCAACCAGGCGTCTGATCAGTCCAAAGTCCCCGGCCGCCTCGGACGGCAGCGTCACCATGATGCGCACCACCCGTTCGCTTGGCGCTACGCCGAGCAGTTCAGCGGTATGGCGCTCCAGCAGCTTTCGGCTGCTCTTGATACCAATGGGCTCGTCGCTCGAATGCGGAACCCATGATTGTCCCGTCAACCGGTGCAATATGCCAAGAACCTTGTCCAGATTGGCCATGACGTGGGATTCGGCCCTTCCCAGAGACGACAGACCAACCCTGGACAGCCATTCCTGCAGGTCGCGTCGATCACTGTGCCGCAAGGCAAGATAGTGGGCCAGGTTACGTGCACTGAGCTTGTAAAATGGGTCAATGTTTTTCAGCAAGGGAGTCAAGCTAGCCTCATAGGCCTGCATGCTCTCGCGCAAAGTCCATAGTTGCGCAATGATGACTTTGCACTCGCCTTCGTCCCAGGTATCTGTAGCTTGTCGTTGCTTCTTGGTGTGCATTTACTTGGATGCGAATTACTTTGCCGTTCCATTTTCGTGGTCTGATGTGACAAACTGAAGACAAAGATGGAAACCCAGCGCGTGGGATGTGGCACATCGCGCGTCATCGGTAGGACATCAGTGTGCTTTGACCTAATGCTATCAACGACAGATCCACGACTGTCACACAACCGCCAGGGGTAATCACGGTGCAAACCGGTATGCACCTCTGCTCCATGCATTGCTGGTCGCCATCGTCATGATCGGGCTTGGCTGTGTCTGGATTCGTGGCGACACGGTTTTCAACTGGTTCACTGTGGCAGCCTTTGATCCAGGCAACAAGGCGCTCCTGCACAACGCGGTTGAATTGCACGCTTGGGTCGCAAATCTGTTGCTCGCCCTTGCCGGTATTCATGCGATCGCAGCGGCATGGCAGCACCGGGTTTTGAAAGATGGTGTCCTGCAGCGCTTGCTGCTACCTTGGGCTCTGCGGATGAGCCAACGTAAGGGAATCAGCATCCGCGACAAGGTGGAGGGAACCCGCGAGATACCGGCAACGCCCTACATGCTGCACCTGCTGGCCACCCTGCCCCGTCGCAATGAATGGGTATTCCCAAGCAACACAAGCGCGACCGGCTGCCTGACAGTGCCCAACAACCCACACACGCGCGCCTGCAAAGCTGCCGGGCTGGAGGGGCTTACCTTGCATGGCCTGCGCCGTTCATTCAAAAGCCTGACCGAATGGCTGGAGGTGCCGGTGGGCGTGGTGGCACAGATTCAAGGCCACAAACCCAGCGCCACGGCTGAAAAGCATTACACCATTCGCCCGCTGGAACTGCTGCGCGTACACCATGAGCGCATTGAAGCTTGGATTTTGGAACAGGCCGGCATCGTGTTCGATGCCAAGGCCGCGCCTGGTGCTTTGCGCGTGGTGGCTGCATGAACCGTCCCATTGGATTATAATTATGACCATGCTGACCGTGGCAGAACTGCCTGAATTTATTCGCACCGCCGACAAACTGCTGACGGAAGCCGAACGGCAAGATGTCATTCGCTACTTGGCGGACCACCCCAAAGCGGGCGACCTCATGGAAGGTACCGGTGGGGTGCGAAAGCTCCGCTGGGGGCGTGGCGGGCAAGGAAAAAGTGGCGGCGTTCGTGTCATCTACTATTTCCATGACGAGGCTATGCCCTTGTATTTGTTGACACTCTTCGCTAAAGGCGACCAGGCCAATTTATCTAAAGCCGAGCGCAACGATTTGGCTGGCCTAGTCAAAATACTGGTTCAGATTTGGAAAAGGAAACCATCATGAGCACTGCATTCGACAGCATCAAACGCGGCTTGCTGGAGGCCATCGAACTCGCCGAAGGTCGCTCACCGCAGACCCGTGTTCACCGACCCCGCCCTGTGGACGTGAAGGCGCTGCGTGCCAAAGTGAGCATGACACAAGAGCAGTTTGCAGCCCGCTTCGGCTTTTCCACCGCCACATTGCGCCATTGGGAGCGTGGCGACCGTGCGCCGCATGGACCCGCGCTGGTATTGCTTAACGTGATTGCGCACAACCCCAGTGCCGTCATTGAGGCACTTACTGCCTGAGCGGGGCCACCATGACTGACAAACAACGATTCAGCAGTGTGTGGGATGCGATTGAGGACACTCCAAAGCAGGCGGCCAGCATGCGGGCACTCTCAGAATCGAGAATGAACCTGGCTGAAGTAATCGGTGACTCTCACAAGACCAACACGACAACCACCGAAGTGACCTTGAGGCTTGACACGGACTTGGTGGATAAATTCAGGGCATCGGGCGAAGGCTGGCAAACCCGCATCAATGACGCATTGAAAAGCTGGGTGCAGACCCACGCTTGAAATAACGCGAAGCCCTCGCGCGATTCCCAGGGCAATCAGGCGGGGCCGGTAGGTGCGCTAATCAGTACTGTTCTTGAACTTCTTGATGGATAAGTAGGGGGTCGGCATGGGTACACGGTACAAAACCCGGTACTAATGGCTACATGGTGGCTACATGAAGCAATTAAACGACACAAACAAAAAAGCCTGCTAGCAATTAAGTAGCAGGCTTTCGATGTGCCGTAAGGCTAATTTTGGGGTGGCTGATGGGGCTCGAACCCACGACAACAGGAATCACAATCTTGACACTCAATCGAGCATTCATGCGGGTTACAAGCGAATTCATGGGAAATTTTGGTTATTTTTTACCCACGAATTCATTGGGTTTGCGGTCCTACATTCCCACCGTTTTCTCAAATTTTTACGTTGAATCAATTGCCCGTGAAATTGGATTAGCAACTGCCCGAATCAAACTTCCACACTCCTGATAAAGCATCGTAAATATGCTGAGCTTGGAATTGCACCTTCTTTCCACTGTCATAAGTTCGCCAACAAGCTGCGTTGACACAGCGCGTATTGCAACTCACGACACCAGGAGTTTTTGCTGGGAGCGCCGGGAACCGGTCACCGGATGATGATGTTGATAGCTCCCCGTTAGTATCGTCATTTAAGGCGACGGTCTTCGTTATTTCTTTGACGGTGGGCTTTTTGACGTACTTATCCAATGCCTTCAGCAAATTCCCCGACTTGGCCAAATCGCGCGTCAGCACCTGCGCGGCTTCAATTTAGTAGACGCACATCACGGATTTTTCTCCTTTGCGCACCTGGGCGCCCATGGCCGAGGCTTGCTTGTAGGTTAGCCATTGATTGGAGGCATAGTGGATATCTGGAAAGCTTGACAACATGAGTCGAAATCTGGCGGCATCGGTCCGAGCACGTCTGAAGCAACAGAGCTTGGACGCGGCCATGACTCTCGCTGGGCGACGTTGCCTTCCTGAACATCTGAAAACATGACTTTAGTACGTTAATAACTTAATTTTTTGCGTTACTATTGCAAAATGTTTATTTATTAACCTTCCTTAAGGTGAATTCAATGCTGATAGAGTTCCGCGTTAAGAACTTCCGAAGCCTGCGCGACGAACAGGTGCTGAGTCTTGTTGCATCCAAGGACAAGACCCTGCAGGACACCCATACACAAGCAACAGGTATCAGCGCTGCCCCGACTCTGTTGCGTAGTGCGGTAGTGTATGGCGCAAACGCGAGCGGCAAGTCCAATCTCATCAAGGCGCTGCAATATATGCGTGGCGTGGTGACTGAGTCGGCGACGGCGATCCAACCTGGCCAGACCTTTGCAGTGCAGCCATTCCGACTCGATGCCGATTCCGCCAGCCTGCCCAGCGAGTTCGAAGTAACTTTCCTGATTGATGGCGTGCGTTACCAGTATGGCTTTGCCATGACCGCACAGCGCATCGTGAGTGAGCATTTGCTGGTTTACAAGGCATTCAAGCCCCAGCGCTGGTTCACGCGCCACTTCGATACTGGTACCGGAAAAGATGTCTACGATTTTGGCCCTGGTCTGAAAGGTCCAAAGAGCCTGTGGGAAGGTGCTACTCGACCGAACTCATTGTTCCTATCAATGGCTGTTCAACTCAACAGCGAGGCCTTGCGCCCGGTGTTCGACTGGTTTACGAGTCGATTGGTCATCTTCAACGAGCAAGCCCAGCTCAGTCCACAGCTGTCTATCCAGATGCTCAAGCAGGTAGATGGCCGCAAAGAAATTTGCGACTTTCTCTCTGCCGCCGACATCAGCATCGCAGACATTGATGTGGAAACACGTAAGGTTCCTGGGCAGGCTGTTCATTTTGACTTGGTAGCCGGTAAAACCGAGGTGCGATCAGAAGAGATGGAAGAACACAAGCTGCGCTTCCACCATGTCACCGAACAGGGCAAAGCTGTGTTTGATTTGATGGACGAGTCCAATGGCACGCGCAATATGCTGTTTCTTGCCGGGCCAGTGCTGAACATCCTCAGCAAAGGTCTGACGCTGGTTATAGACGAACTCGACACCAGTTTGCACACTTTGCTGGTGCGCGAATTGGTGCGACTGTTCCACCGCCCCGAGATCAACACCGGCGGTGCGCAACTGATCTTCACGACTCACGACACGTCGCTGCTGGACGCGCCAGATCTGTTTCGGCGAGATCAGGTGTGGTTCGTGGAAAAAAATCGCGATCAGACCTCGGCATTGGTCAGCTTGTCAGAATTCAGCCCGCGTAAGAATGAAGATATGGAGCGGGGCTACCTGATGGGTAGATACGGCGGCGTGCCATTTCTTAATCACACCTTGGGGTTGAAACACTGATGGCGCGCGACAATTCCCCAAAAGAGCGCCAACAAAAGCAGTTGGAGCGTAAGCAGGGGCGGCGTGCCAGTTACGACCGGATATTGATCGTCTCCGAGGGCAGCAAGACGGAGCCGAACTATTTCCGCGAGATTCGCGCTACCCATCGCTTACACACCGCCAACGTGGAAGTTCAGCCTAGCGAGTTGGGGACCGCGCCAATCCAGGTTGTGCAGTATGCGAAAGAATTGTTTGAGGATGGCGACCGCCATAAGAACATTCAGCGTCGTGCGTTCGAGAAGGTCTATGCCGTGTTTGACCGTGACGACCATGACAGCTATCACGAGGCACTGACGCTGGCAGCCTCGCTGGACGGCAAGCTCAGGAACGATGCCAAGCAGTCGGTCTCTTTTCAAGCAATTGCATCAGTTCCCAGTTTTGAGCTGTGGCTGCTGCTGCATTTTGAGGACATTCAGGCTCCGCTGCATCGTGATGAAGTGATGCGCCGCCTCAAGCTGCACATTCCGGGCTACGACAAAGGCGCGGGCAACGCGTTCGCGACCACCAATGTGCATTTGGCCGTCGCCACCCAGCGAGCAGAACGGTTGGCGGTGCACTTTACCGCGCGCACAGACCCTGAGCCCTTCACCGCCATTGTTGAACTGGTAAAGCTACTGACCACGCTTCGCGGCTGAATACGTGCAAGCCAAAGCGGTCACTGGAGGGGGCCCACCTCGAATTTCCCCCCGTTTGGCATTTATGGGAAGCCCCTGTAGCGACGCAACCCGCACTTGCA
>Ga0209123_1003569_pt1 | contig 11487 bp, 8 predicted proteins | sample BarGraIncu00431A_FD_184500 | JGI IMG/M metagenome (GOLD analysis project Ga0209123, IMG submission 184500) | Arctic peat soil microbial communities from Barrow, Alaska, USA - Barrow Graham LP Incubations 004-31A (SPAdes) (version 2) | ecosystem: Environmental > Terrestrial > Soil > Wetlands >...
ACAGTCACAGAATGCCGATCACATGCACTTCAAACGTCACCGGCTGGCCCGCCAGGGGGTGGTTGAAATCAAACAGCACGGCGTCGCCCTTCTCGTCACTGCGGAACTGCTGCACCGAACCGGCAAACTTGCCCTGGCCGTCCGGCGTCGGAAACTGCACCACATCGCCGACCTGGTACTGCTCAGCGGCGTCGCCCATATCGATGAGTTCCTGGCGCGCCAGCCATTGCTGCATGTCGGGGTTGCGCTCGCCAAAGGCCTCGCCCGCCGCCAGTTCAAAGGTGACGCGACTGCCCTCAGCCAAGCCCAGCAAATAAGCCTCCAGCGCAGGCGACAGTTCGCCGGTGCCCAAGGTGAGCGTGGCGGGTTTGCCCTCAAAGGTGTTGATTACATCACCGGCTGGCCCGGCCATGCGGTAATGCAAGGTAAGAAAGGAACCCGGTTGGACAGAGGCAAGCGTGGCGGTCATAAAAGTCCTGGATAAAAATCTGCAAAAACCGCACAAGTCGGCGAGAAGCATTTGACGAATAAACTGATCGCTATTCTAAAAGCCCGACCCATGTCCCTCAAAGACCTACCTCCCGATGCCCGTCTGCGTGAAAAGCAACTGGCGATAGAGGAGCTGTTAAGAGAGTCCCGGACGCAGACTCAGCAAGCTACCCAATCCAAGCGCCTTATTACTGGGTTCTGAGCCACGCCTTCCAGCCACCGTAGTCCGAAATATCCAGCGCATCGGCGGCACCATAGCTATCACAGACAAAGCCAGGCACCAAAGTGCCATCGGCCAGTTGCACCTTGCCTATGGCGAGCGGCGCCGGAATGCCGGCCACGAAACCACCAAAATTAGCGACGGGTAGCTCCCAGACCTCCAGCGCAATGGCAGCGCCGCCTTCGGCCACGCGGACCATGCCGGGCCGTTGCGGCGGGCCGCCCGGCAGTACAAATAATCGGTACACGGATGCCGAGTGGGTCTCGACAACCAGGCGCGCACCGCGGTCGGTCAACTGGTGGTTGAGCGGCAAGCCGGAAAGATGGGCACCACACACGGCCACTTGCACCGTGCCGGATGTGAGCGGCCCTTGCGGCGAACCGATGCCGACGGGCGTGCCAGAGAGCGCGGTGGCCGTCGCACCTATTTTTCCGCCCAGGGCCCGATGCGCGCGGTCGGCCAGTCGCAGCAAGGGAACATCACGGTGTGCGGGCGCCACCAGTGTCACACCCCATGGCAGTGCGGTGGCCGCGCCGCGATCAATCAAACCAGCAGGCAGCGCCACCGCGCTGTAGTCCAGCAAATTCACGAAGTTGGTGTAGTAGCCAAGATTCGAGTTGAGCCGAATCGGATCGGCTTGCATGTCGGTCACGCGGTAAATCGTGCCAGCGGTCGGTATCAGCAGGCAGTCAATGTGTTGCCACACGGCATCGCAGTTGCGTTTGAGGGCCTTGAGGCGATACGCCGCCGCAAAGGCCTCCGGCGCCGATCTATCTCGCCCGCCGGAGATGATGGAACGCACCGGCTCCATTACCGCTTGCGGCTGGGCGTCGATGAAGCCACGGATCGCCACGTAACGCTCAGCCACCCACGGCCCTTCGTACAGCAGACGGGCCACCTCCAAAAAGGGGGCAAAGTCGATGGCTACTGGTGTGCCGCCCAATGTCTTCAGTCGTGCCACGGCCTGTGAGAACAGATCTGCAGCGTCGGCATCGCCGAAAAATTCCAGCTGATCTGTCAGAGGCACGCCAAAGCGGAATGGCCCGGCTGAAAAATCGACCCCAAAGGGCTCGGCGACGCGACTAAAGGGGTCAGCGACATCAAAAGAAGCCGCCACGTTGAATACCGCCTGCGCATCCCCGGCCGTGAGTGCAAAGATGGACACCGTGTCCAGCGACCGGCAGGCCGGCACGACGCCGGTGGAAGACAGCAAACCGCAGGTAGGCTTCAAGCCAATAAGATTATTGAACGACGCGGGCACACGGCCCGAGCCTGCGGTATCGGTGCCGAGCGAGAAACTCACCCAGCCCTTGGCCACCGCGACAGAGGATCCAGAACTGGAGCCACCCGAAATGTAGTCTGGATTAAACGCGTTACGGCAGGCACCGTAAGGCGAGCGCGTGCCATTGAGACCGGTGGCGAATTGATCCAGGTTGGTCTTGCCTATCGGCACCGCGCCGGCGGCAATCAGTTGTTCGACCACAAAAGCGTGTTCCGTGGGGGTGTAGGCAAATTCCGGGCACCCGGCGGTGGTGGGCACGCCTGCCAGATCAATGTTGTCCTTGATGGCAAACGGGACGCCATACAGCGGCAGGCTCGCGGGGTCGATGGCCTCAAGGCGCACGAGGTAGGGCTCGATTTCCGTCATCGACAGGCGATAAATAAAGGCCCGGTGGGTCAGATCATCACATCGGCGCATCGCCTCGCTGATGATCTGGCGCACCGTCACACCACGGGCATAGGCACCTTGGAGGGCCGCCAGATCGAAGGAAAATTCGTTCAAGTTCATGCTGCTTGTCCTTGGTGCGTTTTTTCGAGAATGACCACTACGTCCTGGCCCGCCGCCACCGGTGCGCCTTCGCGGCAATAGAGCTGGTACACCGTGCCGGCGCAGGGTGCCAGCACGTTGAATTCCATCTTCATCGATTCGACCACCAGCAACAGGTCGCCGGCCTGCACTTCATCGCCGACCGCGACCTCGATCTTCCAGACATTGCCCGGCACACTGGTCGCCACCGCGCGGCCGCCTTCGGGCAGATCGAGCTCGCTGTCGGACCCGGCCTCGGCGACCTCTACGTCACTGGCATATTCCGCCTGGCCGCTGGCCTTCCAGCGCTCACGCTCGGCCTCGAATTCAGCCTGTTGCGTGGCCTTGAAGGCGCCAATGCTGGGCGCGTTATCGGCCAGAAAACGGCGGTAGTCCTTGAGGCTGAAAGTGGTCTCTTCAATGCGCAGCGGGTAGCCGCCATGGGGGAAATCGGCTCGAATCTTGAGCAGCTCGTCTTCTGTGACTTTATAGAAACGAATCTGGTCAAAGAAGCGCAGCAGCCAGGGTTGGCTGAACTCCGGGCTGCCCGTTTCGCCGTGGCGCCAGCGGTTCCACATCTGCAGCGTGCGGCCGACAAACTGGTAGCCTCCCGGGCCCTCCATGCCGTACACGCACAGGTAGGCGCCGCCAATACCGACGGCGTTTTCCGGCGTCCAGGTGCGGGCCGGGTTGTACTTGGTGGTGACGAGGCGATGGCGCGGATCAACCGGCGTGGCCACCGGGGCACCCAGGTAAACATCGCCCAGCCCCATGACCAGATAACTGGCCTGGAAAACGATGTCGAATACCTCTTCAAGGCTGCCCAGCCCATTGATGCGGCGGATGAATTCGATGTTGCTAGGACACCAAGGGGCGTCCTTGCGCACCGATTGCATGTATTTTTCGATCGCCAGCCGGGTCTGGGCGTCGTCCCATGACAGCGGCAGGTGCACCACACGGCTTGGCACCACCATATCGTCGACCGGCGGCAAAACGTCCTCGGCCGCTTGCAGCGTTGCAAGCAATGTCGAGCGCGGCAACTGCACCGGGTCAAAATGAATCTGCAGCGAGCGGATGCCCGGCGTGAGGTCAATGATGCCGTTCAAACCGGCGCCATCGTTCATGGCCGTGAGCGACGCGATCAGCGCATGGACGCGCAAACGCAGTTCAATATCCAATATGAGCGGACCATATTCAACTAGCAGATAGCGATCACCGGCCTGGCGGTACGCCACGCAGGGTGCGCTGCCCTGCCCTGCGCGCTCAAACAGAACGGGCGTCGCGCAAGCCGCTGCATCGTCTTGCGGCGCGTTGGGCAGCGGGGCGTCCAGACTGGCCAGACTGGCTTCCAGTGCGGCCTCGCGGGCGCTGGCCTGTGCCAAGGTCAGGCGGTGAAAACGCACGGTGTCGCCGGGGCGCAATTGGCCAATCTTCCACAGTTCGGCATGGACCACCACGGCCGGGCAGACAAAACCGCCCAGGCTCGGGCCGTCGGGCCCTAGGATCACCGGCATGTCGCCGGTGAAGTCAATGGCGCCGATGGCATAGGCGTTGTCGTGGATGTTGGAAGGATGCAAACCGGCCTCGCCGCCGTCCGAGCGGGCCCAGGTTGGCTTGGGGCCAATCAGGCGCACGCCGGTGCGACTGGAGTTGTAGTGCACCGCCCAGTCGGTGGAAAAGAAGCTGGAGATGTCCTCGTCCAGGAAGAAATCGGGCGCGCCGTGCGGGCCATAAAGCACACCCACGTCCCATTGCTTGCCGTAGGTAGGAATCGTGGCGGGCGCGCTGGCCAGACCGGCGATGCCGCTGGCCGGGGCCAGCAGATGCAGCACATCGCCCACGCGCAGGCTGCGGCCGGCGTGTCCGCCGAACTGGCCCAGGGTGAACGTGGCGCAACTGCCCAGATAGGTCGGCACATCCAGCCCGCCGCCCACGGCCAGATAGAAACGGCAGCCCGCTTCAGCGCGGCCAATGGCCAATAGCCCGCCCGCAGGCACGCGGTGCGACTGCCACATGGCAAGTGGCGCGCCGTCGAGCGTCACCGGCACCGGCGCGCCGGTCACGGCAATCACGATCTCGACCTTGAAGCGCAGCGTCGGTCCAGCCAGCGTGCATTCCAGCCCAGCCGCCTCGGCCGTGTTGCCCACCAGCCGGTTGGCCATGCGGTGGGCGTAGGCATCCATCGGGCCGGAGGGTGGCACGCCCACGTTCCAGTAGCCGATGCGGCCCGGCCAGTCCTGCACCGCAGTTTGCACACCGGCTTCCATCACATCGATCGTGGTCGGGCGGTACTGAAAGTCATTGAGAAAGCGGGTGACCTGACGGCCTTCACGGAACACCGGGTCGCGGATCACTTGGCGCAGGTAGTCCAGGTTGGTCTCAATCCCGGCGATGCGGGTATCGTCCAGCGCGGCCTCCAGCTTGGTCAGCGCCGCTACGCGGTCGTCGGCCGTGACAATGATCTTGGCCAGCATCGGGTCGTACCAGGCGGGTACTTCGGTGCCGCGTTCGACCCAGCCGTCTACGCGCGCTTCTGCGGGCCATTTCACCTCGGTCAGCAAACCCGCACTGGGCTGGAAATTCTTGCCCGGATCTTCTGCGTAAAGTCGAACCTGAATCGAGGCCCCTTGGGGGCTTGGCGTCAGACCGGCCAAGGGTGGCAGATCGCCCGCAGCGAGCCGAACCATCCACTCGACCAGATCAACCTGGCAAACCTGTTCGGTCACGCCGTGCTCGACCTGCAGGCGGGTATTGACTTCGAGAAAATAAAACTGGGTGCTGGCCACGTCACAGACGAACTCCACCGTGCCGGCGGAGCGGTAGTTCACGGCCTTGGCCAGCCGCACCGCCGTCGCGTGCAGCGAACTCCGTTGGACATCGGTCAAGCCCGGCGCCGGTGTTTCTTCAATCACCTTCTGGTTGCGGCGTTGCACTGAGCAATCACGTTCGCCCAGCGCAATCACTTCGCCCCGGCCATCGCCGAAGACCTGGACTTCGATGTGACGGGCCTGCTCCACATATTTCTCAAGAAACAGCCCGGCGTTCTTGAAGTTGGCCCGCGCCAGGCGCTCGACCGAAGCAAAGGCCTCGGCCAGCGCGTCTTCACCCCAGACCAGTCGCATGCCGATACCGCCACCACCGGCCGTGCTCTTGAGCATGACGGGATAGCCGATACGAAGCGCCTCCGTGCGGGCGTGGTGAACGTCACCGAGTAAGCCGGAACCGGGTAGCAAGGGCACCGCGTGCGCCTCGGCCAATGCGCGCGCCGTGTGCTTGAGACCAAAGGCGCGCATCTGTTCGGCACTGGGACCGATGAAAGCAATGCCTGCCAGTTCGCAGGCTTCAGAAAAACCGGGGTTCTCTGACAAGAAGCCATAACCCGGGTGGATCGCCTGGGCACCACATTCAATGGCAATTTCCAAAATCCGCTCACCCCGCAAATAGCTTTGCGCAGCGGGTGCAGGCCCGACGCAATACGCTTCATCCGCCTCGCGCACATGACGGGATTGGACATCGGCCTCGGAATAAACCGCGACGCTGCGCACCCCCATTTTTTTCAGGGTACGGATGATGCGACACGCAATGGCGCCGCGGTTGGCAATGAGAACCTTGTTGAACATGGGGTCACCCTGGCGAGTCGTCTCGCTATTAATTTATAAGCGCAGTGGGTCGTCCCGCTGCGGGGTTGAAGGCTGAATGCCCAATATTTTTAAGACTTAACCAGTTTCTCAGGCCGGGTCCCAGACCAGCAGGCGGGTCGGCGTCGGGTTGTAGGCATTGCACGGGTTGTTGAGCTGCGGGCAGTTGGAGATCAGCACCCACAAGTCCATGGCCGCCTGCATCTCCACGTACTTGCCCGGACCAGAAACACCATCGGCAAACTGGAGGTCGCCCTCCGCAGTCACCGGCACATTCATGAAGAAGTTGATGTTGGGCACCAGATCGCGGGTGGTCAGGCCGATGTCGGCGTGCTGCAGCGCAATCAGATAGTTGTCGCGGCAGCTGTGCATGAATTTCTTCTGCAACGCGTAACGCACGGTATTGCTTTCGGCCGCGCAGGCGCCGCCCAGGGTGTCGTGGCGACCACAGGTGTCGGCCACGATGGTGAGCATGGCACGGCCGTCGTTGCTGTACAACACGGAACCCGTCGTGAGATAGATGCCGCCCTGGCGCAGCATGGTCTCGGTCGCGCTGTAATGCTCGGCGTTGTCGTGGCGGTTGTAGAAAATAACGTCCGCCGCCTGGTTGCCTTCAAGGTCGACGATGCGCAGGGTCTGACCCGCTTTCACCTCGAACAAAATCGGTTCCCCGGCAGGATGGCTCAGGTCTTGCACCGCATCAGCCGGGTCCAGGGTGCTTTCCTGAAGGCGGATGGCGGCGGCAGTCGCGTGGGTTGCAATGGCGTTCATATTGGCGTCCTCAGAGGTACAGCATGTCGGTGTTGTGCAGGGCCCGCGCGTTCTCGGGGCGAAAGGCGCGGCAATAGTCATCGGCAGGCGCAGCACCGCAGCGCCAGGCCATAAGGCCGAGCTTCTTGGGGGCGTAATCGGGTGCGGGGTCAAGCGGGTGCGGGGCGGCGGAGATCGCCAGAATCACGTCCATGTCAAAGCGCAACTCGGTGAAATCACCTGCCTTGGCGTGATCCGGGGCGAAGGCAAATCGGCCCTCTGCATCGACACTGACTTTGGAGAACAGATTGACCGGGGCAATCAGATCGCGCCGGCTCAATCCGTACTTGCCGATCTCGATCAACAGGCCATCTTTGCCCGAGCGGTACATGGTGTTGCGGTGCGCGGCAAAGCGGTGCTCCCCATATTTCTTGGTCATCAGCTCCGCATCCAGCAAGGCCCCGAGCGGATCGTGCCAGCCCAGGCTATCAGCAGTGAAACTCGCCATGGATCGTCCCATATCGCTCATCAACACATGGCCGCGCTGGTAGTGCGCGGTGTGCTGAGCCTTGAGTGAATCGGGCATGTTGTAGCGCTCCAGCTTTTCTTGGGCGGCGTAGAGCACGATGCTGGCATTGGTGCCAGCCTCCAGCGCGATGAATCGCAGGGCGCTACCGCGTGGCATGCGCCACGACCAGTGACCACCACCGGGCATGATTTCGGACCACATCACGCGGTCTGTTGCCACACCCGCCAGCGCAGCGGGGGGAAAACGCTGCCAGAAGCTGGGCGCGTCCACCGGAGCGGTACTCAGTGGGTTCGCGGGAATAACTTTCAGCGGATCGTCAAGAGTTTCAGTTGGGTTCATGGTGTTTCCTTTTCAGTTCAGACCGGTTGCGCAGAGAGGCGTTCCAGTTGTTCAAGGTCGGTCTTCATGCCGGAGGTGTCGCGGATGCGGTCCAGAATTTCCCGTTTCAGGCGCAAAAATTCTGGCGCATGTTTGAGGTCTTGCGTGCGCGAATCACCAAACGGAATGTCAAAAATAGTGTCGATCCGACCCGGACGCGGCGCCATCAGCACGACACGGCTCCCGAGGTAAATCGCCTCCTCCACATCGTGCGTAACAAAGAGCACGGTCGCTTTTTCCAGCCGGTGAACATGGCGAATCAGGTCGTGCATCACTTCGCGCGTCTGGGCATCCAGCGCACCAAAGGGCTCGTCCATCAAGAGTATCTCGGGGCGACCCATCAGCGCACGGGCAATCGCCACCCTTTGCTGCATGCCGCCTGAGAGTTGGTTGGGCCACGCATGGGCGGCGGGCATGAGACCCATGAGGTTCAGCAGCGCGTCCGCACGCCCTGCGGCGGCTTCCACGTCGCTGGAAGTGCGATTAAGCGTGTGGGCTTGCAACTGGCGGCAAAACTTGATGTTTTGCTGCACCGTCATCCAGGGGTAGAGGCTGTAGTGCTGAAACACCATGGCGCGATCGATGCCGGGGCCGTCAACCGGCTGGCCACTGATCTCCAGCTCACCCGTGGTATGGGTTTCCAAGCCGGCAATGGTGCGCAGCAAAGTGGACTTGCCGCAACCGGACGCCCCGACAAAGGTGACGAATTCGTTTTCTGCAATGTCCAGGTTAATGTGTTCCAGCGCATTGACCGTGGCGCCCTCAAAGCATTTGCCCAGGTCACGGATTTGAATTTTGGGTTGATTCATGCGGCTTACCCTTTTAAATAGAGCCAGGGAAACGAACGGCGATGCGCCCAGCGAAACGCCTGATCGGTCAGCAGCCCAATGATCCCGATCAACATGATTCCCGCGAAGATCTTGTCGGTTTGCAGAAAGCGCTGCGCCTTCAGGATGGCGTATCCCAGCCCGGAGCTGGCCGCGACGAGCTCGGCCACCACCAGATAGGTCCAGGCCCAGCCCATCGTCACCCGCAGGGTATCGAGCAGCGCGGGTTTGGCACTGGGGAGGATGACTTTTTCAATCAACTCGCGGCGACTGGCCCCCATGGTCTGCGCCGCCTCCACCTGCGCCGTGGGGACGCGGCGCACATCTTCCGCCACCATCAGCACCATCTGGAAGAATGTGCCGATGAAAATGATGGCGACTTTGGAGCCCTCATCAATTCCCACCCACAACATGACCAGTGGAATGAACGCCACCGCGGGCATGTAGCGGATGAAATCGGTGAGCGGCTCCAGCAGCGCTTGCACCGAGCGAAAGGAGCCTATCAGCAGACCCAGCGGCAGGGCAATCAGGGCCGACAGCACGAAGCCCCCCACGACCCGGCTGAAGCTGATGCCGATGTCGCCGAGCAAATCTGCATCCGTCCACCACGCCACCGTGCGACTGAGGACCTGCATCGGTGACGGCATGAACACCTTGTCCATGCCGCCGTAGGCTGCGAGCAAGGTCCAAAGTCCCAGTGGCGCAATGAGGCCCAGCATCGCCAAAGTCCAGTACTGCTTGCGCGTGATCGACGCACGAACCGACCAGAGACCATGACGACTGCGACGGGACGAATGAGGCTTGTTCTGCATAGAGAACTCCCTTTTTCAATGTAGATAAAACCTTCCCCCGCAGCGCATCTGAATCAACGCGACGAGAGAGAAGGTGCCGTGTCGTCAGGGCTTGAGGGCTTCGGCCAGCAAGGAGCCGTCAATACCGCGCGCGATATCCGGTTTGCCTTCAATCAGTTTGTTGTCAACCAAAAACTTTTCGATCTTGGGTGCGGCACCGATCAACGACACAGGGCTGGTGGCCGGGCCAAAGGCTTCCTGGTTGAGCTTGGCACCAAAGAAACGGGTGCCCGGCAAAAATACCTGGTATTCCTTGGCCGACATACCCACCACTTTGGCCATGATCTTCGAGGCTTCGGCTGGGTTCTTTTCAATGAAGGCCACGGTGTCAAACCAGGCGCGGATCATGCCGACGAGTTCTTTGCGCTTGCTCTTGATGGCCTTGTCCTGCGCCACCAGCAAGTCGGGGATCAGACCCGGCATGTCTTTGGAGGTAAAAATGGCGTGCCCTTTGCCACTGGATTCAATCTGGCTGATCCAGGGATTCCAGACCACTGCAGCGTCCACGCGGCCGGTCATAAAGGCAGCGGCGGCATCGCCAGCGGACAGATTGACGATCTTCACATCGGCTTGCGTCATGCCATTTTTAGCCAATGCATTGACGAACACGAAGTGCGAAACACTGAATTGCTCCAGCGCCACGGTTTTACCCTTTAGCTCCTTGACGGATTTGATACCCGGCTTGACCACCAGCGCATCGTTGCCCGCCGAGTTGTCGTTGGCCAGCACCACCTTCAAAGGGATGCCCTTGGCCAACGGCCCCATTGTGTCGGACCATGTCTGGGAATTGGCATCCAGCTGACCTGAAGACAAGGCTGAAATGGAGTCGGTGTAATTGGCAAACCAAACCAGTTTGACATCTGCCTTGTGCTTTTTGAAAAACCCTTTTTCTTGCGCCACATACCAGGCGACCCAACCGGGCCAATCAGAAACCCCCACCTTGATTTCTGCGTGGGCGGCAGGCGTTGCCGCCAACAACAGGGCGGCACTCGCCACTACCAATGCGACAGCCCGCTTGAATGCACCAGCGCGGGGATGAAGTACGGTCTTGGAGGAGGAAAATGAGAATTGAGCACCAATTCCGTGCGCACCAGTCGTTTTGGGGGAGGCACAAAACTCAAACTTGGAATTATTCAGGGACATATAAGACTCCTTGGATTTAGAAAAAGCGAGAGACACTTGCGCTATTGCAAACTTCTCCCGGGCTTTTATCCCTCCGTGGAGCCCTCCCAGATAGAAGAGCCGAAAACTCTCGGACCAGACACCATTTGCATGGCCGGAACCCTAGTTTTCTATTTGATGCGGCGTGAACGCCTCTCGGAACAACTAATGCAATAGCCGTGCCACTAATTTCCGACCTAGCCCTTGAGCGCGGGGGCGCCAGACGGTCAAAAAGACGAACGTCTAAACTGAGCGCTATTCAAATAGGCTGCCTCATGCCCCTCAAAGACCTTCCTCCCGATGCCCGTCCGCGTGAAAAATTGCTGGCGCGCGGCCCCGGCGCCCTGAGTGACGTGGAACTGCTGGCCATCTTGCTGCGCACCGGCATCAAAGGCAAGGGCGTGCTCCAGATGGCCGACGAGTTATTGCACCTCAAGACCGCGGCCAACCACAGCGATGGGTTTGACGGTATTGCCGGCCTGCTGCACGCCACCACGGACGACCTCAAGCGCATCAAGGGACTGGGGCCGGCCAAATGCGCCGAACTGGTCGCCGTGCTGGAGTTGTCACGCCGGGCGATGGCCCAGCAGCTCAAGGAGCGCACCGTGTTTGCCACGCCGGACGCCGTCAAGCACTACCTGCAACTGCACCTGGCAGCCAAACCGCATGAGGTGTTTGCCGTGCTGTTTCTGGACGTGCAAAATCGTTTATTGGCGATGGAAGAACTGTTTCGCGGCACGCTGACGCAAACCAGCGTCTACCCGCGCGAAGTGGTGCTGCGCGCCCTGCACCACCGGGCCGCCGCCGTGGTGCTGGCGCACAACCACCCCAGCGGCA
>Ga0209123_1003570_pt1 | contig 11486 bp, 10 predicted proteins | sample BarGraIncu00431A_FD_184500 | JGI IMG/M metagenome (GOLD analysis project Ga0209123, IMG submission 184500) | Arctic peat soil microbial communities from Barrow, Alaska, USA - Barrow Graham LP Incubations 004-31A (SPAdes) (version 2) | ecosystem: Environmental > Terrestrial > Soil > Wetlands >...
AATAAACCTGAGATGTTTTTCAGATAGAATGAGTTGATATGACAATGAAAACAGAAAAATTTGATGTTACCGGAATGACATGTGCTTCGTGTGTAGCCCATGTGGAAAAGAGCGTGAGCAAATTAGATGGAGTAAAATCAGTAAATGTAAATTTACTGACGAATAGCATGACTGTAACTTTCGAAGAACTCAACCTTAAAACAGATGTAATTGAGAAGTCGGTTGATAATGCAGGTTACAAAGCACATTTACAGGTCTATACCAACTCACAAAATACGTCTTTACCTCAGATTGATTATGTAAAGAAAGAGCAAAATAGCCTAAAGTTAAGATGGCGAATTTCATTTGTTTTTTTAATCCCATTGTTTTATGTGTCCATGGGGCATATGATTGGACTTCCTTTTCCAAGTCAATTCAGCGCCTACGAGTATGCATTTTTGTATGCTTTTATTCAATTTTGGCTAACACTTCCAATTATTTATATTAACCGGAGCTATTTTATAAGAGGATTCATGTCTCTTTTCAAATTTGCACCAAATATGGATTCGTTGATCTCTATTGGTGCATCTGCAGCTGTAATATACGGAGTTTATGGTCTTTTCCGTATTGAAAGAGCAATGACTGTAGGAGATACGCATACAATTAATCGCTTTATACATGATTTGTATTTTGAGTCGGCTGCTACAATCTTGACGCTTATAACGCTTGGGAAATATCTGGAAGCCAAGTCAAAAGGGCGAACAACAGATGCAATAAAGCGCTTGATGAATTTAGCACCTAAATTTGCGACTGTTATTCGTCATAAAATTGAGTTTGAAATACCGGTAGAAGAGGTAGTGGTTAATGAAATTGTAGTGGTGCGTCCCGGTCAACAAATTCCTGTGGATGGAATTGTATATACGGGAAGTTCATCAGTTGATGAATCTGCCCTCACTGGTGAAAGCATGCCGGTATTTAAGAAGAAAGGGGATAAGGTTCTTTCAGCATCTATCAATAAATCTGGTTATTTTACAGTAAAAGCAACTAAAGTAGGTAAAGATACCACCTTATCGCAAATTATTCATTTAGTTGAGGCGGCATCATCGTCTAAAGCCCCAATTTCAAAACTGGCGGATAAAATAAGTGCAATTTTTGTTCCCATAGTAATTGTAATTGCTCTGGTTGCTTCAGGTACGTGGATGTTGATGGGCTATAGTTTTGAATTTTCGCTATCAATCGGGATTGCAGTACTTGTTATCTCATGTCCGTGTGCGTTAGGGCTAGCAACACCGGTTGCTATTATGATTGGAACGGGCAAGGGAGCCGATTATGGTATTCTGATAAAGTCTGCCGAATCTCTTCAGCTCGCCCATAAAATTGATACGGTTGTACTTGATAAGACAGGAACTGTTACAGAAGGAAAACCTCAGGTGACAGATATTTATACTGGAAAATCAATTACAGAAAATGAATTGTTGGAAATAGCCGCGTCTTTGGAAAAACCGTCAGAGCACCCACTGGCAGAGGCTATTTTGAAAAAGGCACATAAAAATAAAATACACATACTACCTGTTGAGAATTTTAAAGCCATTCCGGGGCAAGGCATAGAGGCAAGTTTAAATGGAAAGGCATTTGTAGCTGGTAATCTGAAGTTGATGACTGATCGCAAAATAGATTTGCTCGAATTTGCAGCTTTAGTTGATAAATTAGCTAACGAAGGAAAAACGGCATTATTTATAGCCACAGAGAAAGAAGTGTTGGGAGTAATTGCAGTGGCCGACGTCGTGAAACCAACCAGCAAAGAGGCTATCAAACTCTTTAAAGCCATGGGTTTAAATGTAATTATGCTGACCGGTGACCATGCTAAAACAGCTGCTGCCATTCAGACTCAACTTGGAATTTCGTCGGTTATTGCCGAAGTATTGCCGCAGGATAAAGATCGCGAAATAAGCAAATTACAAGCTGCAGGACATATTGTAGCAATGATTGGTGATGGGATTAATGATGCTCCTGCATTAATGCGATCTGACTTGGGAATTGCAATTGGTGCGGGCACTGATATTGCCATTGACTCGGCTGATATTGTTCTTATGCGAAGCGACTTGCTGGATGCTGTTACCACACTTCGGTTAAGCAAAGCAGTTATGACCAATATAAAACAAAATCTATTCTGGGCATTTTTCTATAATATTATCGGAATCCCTTTGGCAGCAGGTGTTTTTTATGTAATGTTGGATTGGAAACTCAACCCCATGTTTGCAGCTGCAGCTATGAGCTTTAGTTCGGTTACAGTAGTGTTGAATGCACTTCGTTTGTTGCGGTTTAAGCCTCAAATTTCGAACCTTTCGGAAGTTACCTCATAAGTAATAATGAACAGTTATCAGAGCCAAATAACATACACAAAACAATTTAATTCAAGTATATTATGTCAGAAAAAACAATACAAATAAAAGGAATGTCGTGCAGTCATTGTTCTGCCCGCGTAGAAAAGGCATTAAATGCTATCGATGGCGTAGAAGCAAAAGTAGATCTGGAATCCAATTCTGCTACAGTGAAACTTACAAAAGCCGTAAGCGATGACGCATTAAAATCTGCAATAGATAATGCAGGTTATGAATTCGTAAGTGTAAAGTAATTATTTATGATTAAAAAAGAGGCTGACTCAAAGTAAAATTTGAGCCAGCCTCTTTGATTTTGTCTATAAAGTTGATTGATTTTTATTAACTTGATAATACAGTTCTTATTATCAATGCAAACTTAACGATAACTTTGCTCCTACAACCGGGCTATAAACTCCTCCACCCAGACAATCAAATCTGTAATCGGGCTGTAAAGCTAAATCAGTGTTTTTATCCAGCTTCCAGTTTAAAGTTAATCCATGTTGCTTGTTTAGCTTTTTGGCCGTTTTAGCGGCATCAAGCATTGAGTTTATGCCATTGATGGCAACAATAGCAATTCCGGCAATACCAAGTATTGGAGAATCATTCTCCGATTCGATTTGTGACAGAAACAATGAATATCCAAGTGCCTGAACACCCAGCATGCCAATTCCCTTCCCAATTTGTCCGTTGTACATTTGTCCTGATCCAGACAAAACCATTGACATTAAAAAGGCTACTGTTGGACTTTTATATCCAGTAGAAGTTGCACTCTTTTTTTGTACACTTGATTTTGGTGCTGAGAATATACTTGGAAGAACAGGAGTATTAGCCGTAATTTTAGGAGCAGATTGATTATCTCCTGAATTATCATTGTAAAGCACTCCAAACTTATCGAGCAACGATGGATTTGAATTTATGATAACTGCGTCATCTTTATTCGCTTCCAGTGTTTGATTTGGACTTGTTGGTACTGCAGTCTGCTGTTTCCCTTTAGTAACTTTGCTTTTAATCTGCTCTTTGGGCTGAGTGTTTGACACAGATGCTTGCCCTGATGCGTCTTGAAGAGTGGCACCAAGAATCACTGTGGTTTGTTTCTCATTCGTTATCGGATCCAGTTTCAACATCTTGCCCAGAGCATCCAACTTTGCATCTACTTCATTCTTCTTTGCTTCGCTGGCTGTGCGTGAGTTGGCAAAATAACCCGCATACCCGGTAACTGTAGCTTTACATTTTCCAGCCGATCCATTTGAAATTATCTCCATTTCATAAATCGGCGATACCAAAATATCGATACTATTGTCTTTAATTGCTTTGTAATAAGCATTTTGTCTGGCTGCTTCCTGCCCTTTCTGAATGTCAGAAACGGCTGTGATTTTTTTCGAAAAATCAATTTTCACATCAGTAACACTTGGGGTTATTGAAATATTATTCCCGGTTTGCGTTTCAGCAACCCTCGAAGTATATTTGTAAGTGCTACATGCCGAAAGAAAGAGCAAAACAACTGACAGTATAATTAAATTTATTTTCATGCGTAAATAATTGTTTTTTAGTTGTCGCATGGAACTCGTCCCGTTAGAACGGGACTCGTTTCATAAGTAAATATTTATTATTTTTGGTCAATCATAACCATATAAAAAATAAGCTCGTTTCATTCTATTTGAATGTTAAAACGAATTATTATTTCTTAAACCAACTATTTACCAGGTTTCCAACAGAATTTGTAAATGACTGAGCTGCAGGATTATTATTCTTGATTGTATTTGCACCGCTATTGCTATCAGTTCCGTACAGAATAACAAATTTGTCTATTAACGAAGGAGCTGATGTACTGATGGTTGTGAATAATTTTGTGTTGTCAGTATTATTGTTGTTGTTAGAACCGGAGTTTGTACCTGTCATCAAAATAACTGTTTTTTGTTCTTCCTTAACAATAGGTTCTAGTTTCAACATTTTGTCTAAAGCATTCAGCTTAGCTTCAAAAATACTTTTCTTTTCTTCTGCTATTGTTCTGGCATTGACAAAGTAACCTGCATATCCGGTAACAGTAACTTTGCTTTTGTTTGTAGAGGTTTGAGTTTCTAATTCATAGATAGGAGAAATCAGAATATCAATACCATTGTCTTTAATTGCTTTATAATAAGCATTTTCACGAGCACCATCTTCTGTTTTCTGTTGGTCTGAAACAGCCGTAATCTTTTTCGAAAAATCAATTTTTACATCTACAACACTAGGAGTGATGTAAATATTGTTATTTGTCTGTGTCTCAGCTACTCTCGACGTGTATTTAAAAGTCGAACATGAAGCTAAAAAGAAAATAGTACCAAGTACAGCAATGTAACTAAGAGTTGTTTTCATAATGGTAAAATTTAAAATGTAATTTCTCTACTCGTAAGGCTTTTCGATTCCGCCACGTTTTTTAAGGTTTCAGTACTCCTTATCTTTTGATGCTTAAAAAAGTACGGGTAGCTTACTTAGTTAAACCACCAGCAAGTTACCCATATTTTTTAGATATTATTGTTTTGTAAATACTAACGAAACTCCTTCTTGAGTTAGTGTTAAAGTTTTTCCATCAATGGTTCCTGAACCTCCAGAAGTACCACCTGGATTTGTAAAAGTTATTGTTTTACCGCTGATAGAATATGTTGCAGAACCTCCAGAGGTTTCCGAAGTCTCAGTTTTTAATTTGTAATATGAGTCAACATTTGTTTTTGATGTGAATTTTAATGACATGTAGTCAAATTCACTTGCCATTACCGTTTTAGATACATCTGTCGCTTTCCATGTAGTTCCTACCAGATTAGCGGGGTTGGTGAAATCTTCTGTACATGCAGAAACTCCTAATGATAAAATTGCAATGAGAACGAAAATTTTAATTGTTTTCATAATTTAAAAATTTTAATTGTTGATAATAGTTTATTTGTGTGAGAATTTAAATTTTTGAATAGTTTGTGGGTTTTTGATACACCGCCATTTTAAATCTGTAGGTATAATACTGGAGTAACTGATAGACTCTACAGTTCTTACAGTGTCTTTTTTAAATTTATCTACTTTGCATACCATTTCATTCCAGCCTTCATTAAATTTTAGGTCATAACTTGTGGTTGTAGAATCAGTTTTGTTTGAAACAATTGTATTGGATCCTATGATTCGACAGGTTTTGTCGCTATGAATAAATAGTACATAAGCATCCCCTGTTTTATAGGCTACAGTATCACTATGCGTGTAATTGCATTTTATGATTTCACCTACGTAAACTCCTTTTTTATAGGCATATAAATTAATACTTGAAACTACTGCAGTCGTATCACTCAATTTGAGACTGTCTATTTTTCCTATTTCAGATCCACTCGGAATTGATAATGTTACAGAAAATTTCCCAACACTGTTTATTGCTGCTTTTCCAATTAATTCAGTTAAACAATACCCTTTTATTGAGTCTATTGATCCCGTGTTATAATCAGTTAGTGACCCACTTAATGTTCCATTAGTCGATAATTCATCAGAATTGCAACTGTACAACGCTGTTAAGCAAAATATAAATAAAAGAGATTTATTGAGTTTGGTCTTCATAGTGAATTATTATTTTTGTTTGTGCAAATTTAAATAATTTTGTTGGAGTTTGTGAACAAAAGTAAAAAAATAATCCAACAATACCTATTCAATTTGTAAATTTATCGTGTCAATTCGTAAAAAACATCATTTATCTAGTTTAATGATTGTTTTTGTAGATAACGAATTTTTAATTTAATATGTAAATTCTCTTTGAAATTTAGATAAAATGAATAATTTTGCGACCAGTTTCCACTCATCATACAGCACTTATGATACACCTCAAGCTAATACTGTTAGTCACATCATTTGTTCTTCCATTTGCACTATCCATAATTTTGTTTAGAAATTCGGGTGAATATCTTTCCAAAAAGGTTATGGCTTTTGCTCTTCTTAATACTTCATTGGTTTTTCTATTCAATTATTTCTATTTTCAGAAGGAATTTCAGGTTTATGCTTCTGTTCACAGCTTACATATTGGTACTGTGCTTTGGATCTTTCCTTCTATTTATCTGTATATTAAGTCCATTGTCCTTAATGAAGAACAATTTAGAAAAGAGCTCCTTCATTTATTGCCGGGCGCTGTATTTATGATTATTTCTGCAGTGCTTTTCTATGGGTTTTTAAACTATCAGGAGCGAATATACTATCTGACAACTTACAGAACAGGTATTGAGTTTACTTCTTTGAACCTTAAAGTTCTGTATGTTTTTAGATATGTAGATGTGGCTTTGATTGTTCTGCAGGTGTTTTACTATACAATTAGAATCTTCAATTTACCGAAGTGCTTTTTTGAGCAGTTGCAAGCTAAGTTTTCAGACAATAACGGCACGTTTTCCGTTAATTTTATAAAGGGATTTAATTTGTCATTTGTAGTTATTGGTTTGCTTTTTGTTCTATTTTACATCTTTAATCCATTTAAAGCCTCTAATGAGGTTTTGTTAGTTTGTATACTTTTCTTTGTATCAGCATTTATTTGGATGATGGGCTTATTTGCGTTTAAACAGCATCGGATTATTGAAAATGAACCTGGTTCAGTACCTTTACACGTTGATGTGAACGAACTGGAAGTATCCAAAACAGATGATCAATTGATGACTAAACTTATTGAATATATTGAGGAGAATGAAGTATTTCTTCAGCATGATTTGAGCTTAACTATGGTTTGTCAAGCGCTAGGAACCAATAGAACCTATCTTTCTACTCTTATCAATCAAGAACTTGGCATAAATTTCTGTAGATTTATAAATAACTATAGAATTGATTATATTAAGGGATATCAGAAAGAGCATCCACAAGCTACAAACGAAGAATTGGCTCGGATTGGAGGTTTTGGATCTATTAGCTCAATGAAAAGAGCTATGAATAAATAATATCCCATTCGTAGTTTTGGGTTGGTCAAATAAAATAGAGCTGATTACCAGAGTGGTAATCAGCTCTACATCTTTAAAGAAGATGTGTGAAATTGTAAACGACAGGTAAAATCATAGATAAAGGTAATTATTGTTGTTATCCCCTAATTACAGTCAGCAAAATTATAGCACTCCTGATTTATTGTTGGTTCAAATCGTAAATTTATTATTACAATTCGTACGAAATGCACAATAATCAAGAAAATTGTCAAATATTCAATTACAATTGCTCTGTTTTGAACCTCAATTATCTGCATTATTTTTTTGTGATTTGGATTAAATGAATATATTTGTAAGCAATATGTTTTAAATTCAATTATAAGTCTATATACCCCATTATGGAGCATTTGAAGTTAATATTGCTGATTTCTTCCTTTATTTTCCCTTTTGCATTGGGCATCACATTATTTGGGGAATCAAAGAATAATATTTCACGAAAAATAATGGCCGTCACTCTTCTGACAACTTCATTTCTATTTTTATGTAATTATTTGTATTTTTTACAGGATTATGCTGTTTATGTGCCAATACATGGATTACATGCCGGACTCGAATTCATGATTTTCCCGGGAATTTATTTGTATATAAAATCAATTGTACTTCCTGAAAAGAAGCTAAAGAATGAGTGGTGGCATTTCCTGTTCGGAGTAGTTATGACAGTAGTGGCTTGTTATATATTTTATATATATGTTGGAGCAGATGACCTTACCTATTTTTTGAAACACAACAGACTTGGCTTTAAGTTTGTTGGTTATCAATATCATGTTCTGACAGTCTCAAGGTACGTTCATCTGGCACTGGTGGTGTTGCAGGGAATTCTGTATTCTATTGCATTTGTAAGTATACCAAAGAATTACAATGAAAGATTGAAAAATGAATTCTCCAATATCGAAAATTTCTCAATCGACTGGATTAATCGATACAATCTGAGTTTTGCAGGTACAGTAACCATTGGCTTCTTTCTTTATGCCATAGTGCCGCTCAAAGGTTTTCACGAAATGTTTATTGTAGGTACGTTCTTTTTATTCTCTATCTATGTGTGTGTCATGGGTATTGTGTCGATGCGACAACAAAAAGTTGAGATTGATTTAGACGAACTTGATATTGATTATGCCGGAGTTGCAGCTAAAGAAGACTTCAAAGACGAACATCTTTTCTCAAAATTGATTGATTATATTGAAAAGAAGCAGGCTTTCTTACAACCGGATATATCACTTTCGCATCTGTGTTGTGAGTTAGGTACAAACCGAACCTATTTATCATCTCTTATCAATCAGCATCTGGGTATGAATTTCAATTCGTTTATCAATACATATAGGGTGAACTATATCAATGAATATTTAAAACAACATCCCAAGACCTCAAAAGAAGAGTTGGCTCAACTAGGCGGGTTTGGATCGGTTAGTTCGTTGAAAAGAGCGCTAAGTAAATAAATCAACGCAATCTTTTTTTAATAAGCATATCCGACAGGACAAGCGGAAAATAAACGCGAATCGAATTAAATCGGTTCGCGTTTATTAATTTCAGAACTACCCAATGAAGATTTAATTATTTTTTAATCAGTTCATACTTTCTGCCATCTTTATAATCATAGCGTATTATACCATTTTTAAATGTAAAATAAACGGTATTAGGTATGGTGTCAGGCATATAATCTTCATGCAACACATATACCGTAGGATATATTACCCCATGAATATTTACATTGTATTTCGTGATGTCTGTGTTATCTACGTCATTACTAATTCCTTTATTAAAGTATTTTGAATTAATATAAATACTTGCACCCGAAATAGACTTCATTGTACCAGTTGTACTATAACCGATATGAAAGTTCTTAGATATCGTTATATTTTTGTTTGATAGATTATACCATATCTCGATTATTTCAAAGAAATAACGATTATCTGATACTCTATTGTATTTATTTATTTCAAGACAAAATGTATCTGTACGATTATATACACTATCTAAGTAATAAATAGTATCGTTATTAGTCAAAAGAGGTTTCATATCCTCAGGTATATAATAATAATGGTCTTCCATGACACACGAAGCAAAGAGAAAGATTATCGAGATAAGAACCAGTAGCTTTTTCATCTGTATTTATTTTAATGGTTGATTTGGATTACAAAAATAATAAATTTATTTATTTAAAAAAGCAACAAGTCGTTTTCACAAAAAAAACCGCCCCACTATAGCGGAACGGTTATTATAATCGTATGATGTTGTTTTTTATTTAGATACAACCAGTTTTTTAGTTATACTAGCGGTTGCGGTTGAAACACGGCACAGATACATACCTGATTTTATGTCTGCAATATCCAGTGTTTGCTGAAGAGTACCTGAAACATTATTTTCAAGTGTCCAGGTTCGTAGTATTTTTCCTGTTAAGTCGGTGAGTTGAACTGTAAGCGGGGTGGTTTCAGTTGTTGTATAATTGAGCGTAAGCGTTCCGTTTGTTGTGGGGTTTGGAACAATACGAAGGTCTATGTTTTCTGCTTGTATATCGTTTAATGCCGTTTTTTTGCTTGTATGTGTTGCCAACCATATAGTGGCATTCATCAATAAATACTCATGGTTTACTCCCACATCGCCGGTATATCCATTATATAGCGTGTTGCCACTTCCTCCCGTACCATCGTCGCAAGGGGAACTATCGCCTATTGCTGCCACTTTACCGTTGCCGTACTTCGCTGTTGCAAACATTACGTTCGTGGTGGAAGTTGTCGAAACGCCCGTTTTATAAATATAACCCTGTACGGTGGAATTAATGGTTTTATTCAGTGTCATTGTGGTACCATTGCTCCACATGGCTTTTGCTACTGCACCCATTTTTCCGTGCAAGATAGAATCGTTAGCAACTGTTGCTAAGTTGGATGAAGTTTCGGAAATATTCGCTAAATCGAATGAAATTCCAAACGGATTCACCTGAACTGTGTTAGTCGTCAGGAAATTGTTCCAGATGGCTGGTGAATCCCATCCATCATTGTTTCGGTCTGAAATAGTATGATCGGAAACCATAAAAAGTCCGCCGCCATTCTTTACGAAGTTCATAATGGCCGTTTTTTCTGTGGCAGTGAATTGAATATTGGGTTCACAAACAATATATACCTGATATTTTGAAAGGTCTTGTGCGTTGCTACTAACCCCGTATGTAATTTGACCACTCGATGGAAGTGTTTCAACATAATAACCCTGTTTTACACAGTCGACGCCCCATGCCGAGAGCCCTCCACTCCAGTATGTTTCAGATGTAGAACTTGTTATTCCCGATTGTGCAGGTGTAGGAACTTGTACCGGATTACTTGAATTACTAATCACCCAATCGGCATTTCCTGCAGTCTCAGCTTTTGTTGCGTCGAAAAGAATTTTTGTTTGAGAAGTTACTGTAAAACTAATAAATAAGAAGGCAAGTATCGAGAATAGCGTTCGTTTTGTCATTCGAGTTGATGAAATGTAAATAAAGCAAGAAATAAATATTTAGCCAACAAATATACACTATTATTTGTAATGATTACTGCTTTGTTGGTAAGATGCTCTAAGATTTATTCAGGAATAAGGTTTTTTGAGAATATTTCAAATGATTTCGTAATAAGAATATAATTTACAAAGAAACTGGAATGTATCAAAAATCAAACATAAAATAAACTTACTTCCTGATTATAACTAATAGCTCCCGCAGATTCCGCAAATCAACGCAGATTTAGAAAAAATCAGCGAAAATCAGCGGTATCTGCGGGAGCATCAATAATACAGATTTCAAATTCTAAGTAAAAATAGAAATCAATAGGGCTTTTGAGTCAGTCTCGTAAATATTCTCAGTTAAAGTCTTTTGAGCATCATGAAACAGCTTTAATTCTTTATTACGTTTCCACTCCCCGTAATTGTTTGAGTGATAGTTGGTGAGCCGCTGTACATAATGTTTCCAGAACCGGAAATTGTTGCTTTCAGTGTGTTGACAGCTGTCACATTTATATTTCCACTTCCTGAAATGGAGCAAGTTGCATCGTTTGCAATCAGATTCATAAAGTTCATATTTCCACTTCCTGAAATAACAGCTGTCAATGTATTTGCTGTCCCCTTTGCAGTAATACCTCCACTACCAAGAATAGTAGATGATAATTTGTCGAATTTTATACTGTTATTCAAATTAATACTTCCA
>Ga0209123_1003571_pt1 | contig 11486 bp, 8 predicted proteins | sample BarGraIncu00431A_FD_184500 | JGI IMG/M metagenome (GOLD analysis project Ga0209123, IMG submission 184500) | Arctic peat soil microbial communities from Barrow, Alaska, USA - Barrow Graham LP Incubations 004-31A (SPAdes) (version 2) | ecosystem: Environmental > Terrestrial > Soil > Wetlands >...
ATAGTACCAATCTCATATATATCCTTTTCTTCTGGTTCTTCAATTTTTGATGCTTTCTGTGAAACCAGAAAAATTTCTTGATTATTTAGCATAGCATCTTCTAATGCAAGTATTGACTTTTCTCTACCAACATCAAAATGCAACACCATATATGGAAATATATTCATACCTCTTAGCGGAATTAACGGAAGAAGTTTTGTTGTTTTATCCATTTTTCTCCCTCTTTTCTATATTATATTAATCGTCGTTTATAAATATAAAATTACTAATTTAATTTTATATAGTATCGATATCATAGCCTATAAATACTTATTCATTATATTTATAGTAACATTATATTTGTATAGTAGCACTATATTTATATAGTCTCTATATTTATATAGTGCCACTACTACAGTATACCTATAATATAATTATTTTTCAATACTACAAAATATAAAATAAAAAAGGCAATCCACTATATTTAAGCAGGGATTACCTTTTTTAGAATATAACATGCTAAATTTTCAATGACTCTGCAGCAATAACATCTACCTCTGGTTCAAATGTAGGTTTAATATTTTTAGGTAACTCCTTAAGTAACGCTTCTTTGATTACCTCACTAATATTATTAACTGGTATTATCTTAATATTTTCTATGGCACTAAAACTATCCTGAAAGTTATCTCTTGGAATAATTACTTTTGTGGCTCCTGCTTTTTTTGCAGCAGCAATTTTAGCATTTACACCACCTATTGGCAATACATTTCCATGTATTGATATCTCTCCTGTCATAGCAACCATATTATCAACTGGTATACCTTTTATCGCACTGTACATTGCAGTTGTTATGCTTACCCCTGCTGATGGTCCATCCACTGGAGATCCACCTGGAAAATTAACATGAATATCATAATCATCACAATCTATATTGAAATATTTTTCAAGTACTGTAACCACATTTTCTACAGACGACCTTGCAGTACTTTTTCGTCGTAGTTTTTTATTGCTACTGGTTATTTCCTCTTCTTCAATGATCCCTGTAATTTTAAGAATGCCTTTTCTAAGCTTTACCCTTTTGGCACTAGCTTCAATTTCCATTACAGCTCCTATATTAGCTCCATAAACTGCAAGCCCATTTACATAACCAATTTGTGGCTTATCAGATATCCTAGACTCAAGCCTAGGGGAATATTGACCATTCTCTATAACCCACTCAATATCTTCAATACTTACTTCATCTCTTTCATCATTAATTGCCATTCCACAGGCTAGCTGAATCAAATTAACAGTATCACGACCATTACTTGAATATTTACCCACAAGCTCTAATGCTTTATCGCAAATTTTAAGATTCATTTTGCTTATTGAATTTTTGGCAATTTGCTGTAATTCTTCTGGTAATAATGCCCTAAAAAATATTTCTATACATCTTGACCTTATGGCAGGCATTATTTCATCTGGATTACGTGTAGTTGCACCAATCAACCTAAAATCGGCTGGTAATCCTTCATCAAATACTTCCTTTATATAAAGAGGCATGTTTGGATCCTCTTCATTATAATAAGCACTATCCAAAAATACTTTTCTATCCTCTAATACTTTAAGAAGTTTATTCATTTCTATAGGATGTAGCTCTCCAATTTCATCGATAAAAAGGATGCCACCATGTGCTTTTGTAACAGCTCCAGGCTTTGGCTGTGGCACTCCAGCTACACCGAGTGGCCCTGCTCCTTGATAGATAGGATCATGAACTGATCCTATAAGCGGATCTGCTATGCCTCGTTCATCAAATCTAACAGTGGTACCATCTATCTCTATAAACTTCGAACCTTCCTTGAATGGAGATCTTGCTCTCTTTTTAGCATCTGCAAGCACTAATCTGGCAGCTGCTGTTTTTCCAATTCCAGGTGGACCATAAATTATGACATGTTGAGGATTAGGGCCACATATTGCTGCTTGTAATGCCTTAATTCCCTCTTCTTGGCCTATAACCTCTTCAAATTTTGTTGGTCTGCTTTTTTCTGTAAGTGGCTCTGTAAGGCTTATGCTTTTCATTTTTCTTAAATTTTCCATTTCTTTTCTATTTTCCTTACTAACGACCACCTTACCACTTTTCTGAGCTTTTAATGCATTAAAGAAGTATAATCCAATAACTACCGTAAAGAAAAACTGTACCGCCATGAGAATTTTAGTTGTCATATTAATTAAAGTTTAATGATGAAACTATTAAACTAATCCTCCCTTCACATATCAAATTTGCATATTTTAGTAAATATTGCATCATTTAATATTATGCTCAAGTAAGATTAAATCTATTCCTCTTTTTCCATATAATATTATATATTTATGCACTTTTAGTTGTTAAAACTGTATTATTAATAACTCAGTAAAACACAAAAGAGACGAATATAATATCCGTCTCTTTTGTGTTTTACAGCGATTCATTTATGCAGATTCTGGTCCTTTTTTGCTTTTAATCTGCTTTGTAATCTTTATTTTCTCTCTTTTTCCACCTTCTGCTAAAATTAATTCTGGATTTCTATTTTCAATAGTATCAGCATTAATAATTACTTTAGCTACTTCTTCATTAGATGGAATATCAAACATAATTTCCTTCATCGTATCTTCTATAATAGATCTAAGTCCACGAGCTCCGGTTTCTCTTTTAATAGCCTCTTTTGCAATAGCTTTTAGGGCTTCTTCTTTAAACTCTAATTCCACGTTATCCATCTCAAACAATTTCTTATATTGCTTAATTAATGCGTTTTTAGGTTCACTAAGAATCTTAACTAAAGCTTCTTCGTCTAAAGCCTCAAGTGTAACAACTATTGGAAGTCTACCTACAAACTCTGGAATTAATCCAAATTTCAATAAATCTCCAGGCATTATAGCCTTAAGTAACTCTCCTACATTTGATTCATGCTTAGATCTTATTTCAGCTCCAAACCCAACAGATGTAGTTCTAGTCCTTTTTTCTATTATTTTATCAAGTCCATCAAAAGCTCCTCCACAAATAAATAAGATATTTGCAGTGTTTATCTGAATAAACTCTTGATGAGGATGTTTTCTTCCACCTTGTGGTGGAACTGATGCTGTAGTTCCCTCTAATATTTTAAGTAATGCCTGTTGAACACCTTCTCCAGATACATCACGAGTAATAGACGGATTCTCAGATTTTCTTGCAATCTTATCTATTTCATCTATATAGATAATACCTTTTTCTGCTTTTTCTACATCATAATCAGCATTCTGTATTAATTTAAGAAGAATATTTTCAACATCTTCTCCTACATACCCAGCTTCTGTAAGCGTAGTTGCATCCGCTATAGCAAAAGGTACATTTAGATATTTTGCTAATGTTTGAGCAAGTAAAGTTTTACCACAACCTGTAGGTCCAAGTAATAAAATATTACTTTTTTGAAGTTCAACATCACCTTCATTAACATTTGAATTTATTCTTTTATAATGATTATAAACAGCTACTGCTAAGGATTTTTTAGCGGTATTTTGTCCAATTACGTAATCATCTATATATTTCTTTATTTCTGTAGGTTTTGGCAAAGCACCTAAATCTAATTCAACATCCCCTTGGAATTCATCAACGATTATTTCAGAACATAATTCTATACATTCATCACAAATATATACTCCTGGTCCTGCAATTAATCTTCTAACTTGTTCCTGGGTCTTACCACAAAAAGAACATTTAAGTTGTTTTTTTTCATCAAACTTTGTCATATTTTCACCTCTACTAACATTATTTAGTTAAATCATCTCCTGGGTCGCTACAACAGCTTCACAGAAGATTACAGACGACTTCAGTGGGATACTTTCCTTCTGAAATGTCGTTAAAATTATTTCTTTTTAGTTATAACTTCATCTATTAATCCATAATCCATAGCTTCTTGTGCACTCATAAAGTAATCTCTTTCAACATCATGTTTAATTTTTTCTATTGGTTGACCAGTTCTTTCACTGTATATTCTATTTAACGTATCTTTAGTTTTCATGATTCGTTTTGCATGGATATCGATATCAGTTGCCTGACCTTGAAATCCTCCTAAAGGCTGATGTATTAAAATCTCACTATTAGGTAATGCAAATCTTTTTCCTTTTTCTCCAGCATTTAATAAAAATGATCCCATCGATGCTGCCATACCAATGCAGATAGTTGAAACTTGTGGTTTAATATATTGCATCGTGTCATATATAGCCATTCCTGATGTAATTGATCCACCTGGACTATTTATATATAAATATATATCTTTATCAGGGTCTTCAGACTCTAAAAACAATAACTGAGCAACAATTAGACTAGCAGTTACATCATTTACCTCTTCTCCTAGAAAAATTATTCTATCTTTTAATAGTCTTGAATAAATGTCGTAAGATCTTTCTCCCCTATTAGTTTGTTCAACAACCATTGGCACTAAACTCATATAACTCACTCCTTTGCTCTAATAATATTACTATTTAGACAGGAAATCTTTTCCTTGAAAGGTAACCTATTTCTTAATTATATCCTAAATATTTACTTTTTAGTCATTTAGTTTTATCCTATATTTAAAATTAATTGCCAGAAGATATCTGGCAATTAATTTTAACATATATTATGCAATCACTTTAGCATTTTCAACTAACATTTTTATTACTTTTTCATTCAAAACATCAATTTTCAAATATTGTTTTTGTGCTTTCATAATTAAATCTGCTGTTTTGTCTATATCTTTATCTCCGTATTGTTTTGCAACTTCTTTAGCTTTTGCAAGCATCTCTTCATCACTTGCTTCAACATTTTCTTTTTTCGCTATTTCAGTTATAACTAAATCAGTCTTAACTCTCTTTTCAGCTGATTCTTTCATAAATGATCTAACTTTTTCTTCAGTATTGTTAGTATACTGATAATATGATTCAAGATCTAACCCTTGTTGTTTTAATTTCATTTCTAAATCTTTAAGCATTACATCAGTTTCTCTTTTTACCATAATTTCTGGAATGTCCATTTCGACATTAGAACAAGCTGCATCTATAACTGCTTCTTCAAATTCTTTCTTTTCTCTATCCTCACCTGATTTTTCAAGTGATTTTGTAATGTCATTTCTTAATTCTTCTAAAGTATCGAATTCTGATACCTCTTTAGCAAATTCATCATCAATAGCTGGTAATTCTTTTGCTTTCATGCTTTTAATAATTACATTAAAAGTTGCTTGTTTTCCGTTCAAGTCTTCTCTTCCGTATGCTTCTGGAAAATTAACTTTAACTTCTTTAGTATCTCCAACTTTTAAACCAACTAATTGTTCTTCAAAAGTATCGATAAACGATCCTGAACCTATTTCTAATTCAAAATCTTTTCCTTCTCCACCTTCAAAAGCTGTTTCTTCAATAAATCCTTTGAAATCTATAATTGCTATATCACCCATTGCAACTGTGCCATCTAGCTTATCTTCTATTCTAGCATTTTTTTCTTGCATGCCTTTTAGTTGATTTTCAATTTCTTCATCACTTACTTTATATTCTACTTTCTTTGCTTCTATTCCTTTATATTCTCCAAGTTTAACTTCAGGTGCTACTTCTATTGATGCTGTATATATAAATTCTTTTCCTTCCCCTATTTGAATAATATCAATCTTAGGGTAATCCAATGGACTTATGTCATGTTCTTTTAACGCCTCTGGATATGTATCATCACAACAAAAATTTATTGCATCTTCAAAGAAAACACCTTCACCATACATTTTCTTTATTATATTCATTGGAGCTTTACCTTTTCTAAATCCAGGTATGTTAATAGTTTTTGAATTTTTCACACTAGATTTCTTTAAAGATTTACTGAATCTTTCTGCTTCTACCGTTATTTCTAATTTAATAATATTTTTTTCTAATTTTTCCATTTTAACGTTCATTATATTACTCCTCCTAATCGCTCACAAATGCTTATTTCCTTAAATATTATAACATAACTTTTAATGTATTTACAAATATTATTAAGCATATTTGCTCAAATAGTCTAATATTAAGATTATAACCAAATTTTAGATAATTTACAAGATAATTTTATTAAACTTTTCTGATACAAAATCTTTAACCTTCGTAAGTTCAACGCAGCTTGAATAATTGTTACTGTAAACTTCTATAATTCCTTTTCCACTATAATTAACACTTTTAAGATTTCTTGCAATATCCTCATAGTTTAAATCTCCTTTTCCTGGTAGAAGACATGGTGAATTATCATCTCTATCGTTAATATGAAGGTTTACTATGTTACTACCCATAACTTTAATATACTTTTCTATAGGAATATTAGCTTTGCATGCTTGTTTCAAGTCTAAAGTAAAATATATTGGATATTTACACTTTTGCGACAAAAGAGTTAAGAATTCTAAATTCGCGGACATACACCATGAGACATTTTCCTGTGCTAACTTAATACCATCCTCCATTGCTATATATGAAAGCTCATTATATATATCCAAAATAAACTTAGTATCAAGTTCACTTAAACCAGTATATCTCATCCCATGAAATGTGTAACAACTTGCGCCTAGAATCTTTGCTGCCCTAACAACTTTTTTGAATTGTTTTAACATCTCTGTGCGTCTTCTGTCATATTTATCAAAAAGATATGGTTCAAAAGAAGATGAAAATGCATGAACTGAATTTATGTTGAATTCATATAGTTCTTTTTTTTCAAGTAATTGCTTAATAAATTCCTCTTTATATTCGCTTTGAGTATTTAAAAATATTTCACCAAAATTAAATCCTAACTCTTTCATCGTTTGTATACTGTTCTCTGTATGCAAATTAGGATAAAAACACGCCGAAGATAATCCTATATCCATACTTAACCTCTTTTCGCTATTTTGTTACTCCACCTAATGCAGTTACATATACTAAATTTCCATCTATATTAGCCTCTAGCCCCTTTGAATTTACCTTTCCAAAAGTAATCTCTATACCTGATGCTGGCTTTACCTGCATATTAACATTATCTTTTAAATTTAGCTTCCATATATATTGAACTTTTTTTTCATTCATCCAAGGTAATTCACTAACATACGCTATGTTATCTTCATCAATGAACTTTGGTGTAATTGACCATGTGTAATTTGGATTACTTTTAAGTTGCTCCTCTTTTGAATAAGTTTGATTGTTACTGGATATATACGTTTTTTTGGTTATATCTTTGCTGGTTTTGTTTACATCGACATACAATATATCTTGATTTTTTGTACTCTGTATAACAATTGATTTTTTACTTGGGCTTATATCATATAATATACCATTAGTACTTAATACACCTTTTATAGTCCTCTTTGCTGAGGATACATCATACTCAACAGTGACCTTTTGACCATCTGACAATGAAACAATAAAAGATGGTTTGTCAGCATCAGCCTTTGCTTTTGCGATAGTTGCTGCTTGCTTTGCCTTAGCCTTCTGAGCATCTATCTGCTCTTTTGTAACCTCTCCTGATTTTTTTTGCACTTTATCATCTTTTGATCCATTTGAAAAAGTGCTGCTTATACGTGTATTTATTAAACCTTTAAAATCTGTACTTAAAAATATAACCAACCCTATTATAGGTATAATAATTAGTGCTAATATTACTTTTTTTCTTTTTTTTATTTTTCTATCATAATCCTTACTAAATATGCTAGGTTTTCTCATATGATTTACCTCCATTATAATTGATGCGATGTTATCACTCATACATCCTGCGTACATTCTTTCTAAATAATAACTATACATTAATTATTATACCTCATTACAAATAAAAATAATATTGTTTTCTTTAACTATACTTTATCTTTTTACAGGTAAAATATTCCACTTTAACCTATATGCGTATTGTGTATTTTAATATAATCCAAGCTCAACTAATTTCACTATTCTAATTTTCAAAAATCACTAAGTTTCAAAATAATCTATCATTTTCCATAATATAAAAGTAAAATTTGGAGTTGTTTCACTTTATAAAACTTCTGTTACTTTTTTTTGTTAATTGTTTAACACCATGAAATCATTATATATCAACGGTTATAATGTTTTCTTAATATTAACAATATTAAAACATTTATAAAAGTACTTGAACTGTTTCACTTTTAATATTACAATGTGTTTATCAACAAAATCAACTTAAACAAAACATAATAAATGTTGATTTTTCAACTAATTTTATCACTACCTATTAACAAACATGACAAAGTATTGTATAATATAATTATGTAGCGTATAAGTATTTACTATTAAACAATATTGATTATTAATAAAGTAATCATTTAATTACATAATAAAATGATTACTTGTGGCAACACTTAAAAACAATATATTATAGGGAGGAAAAACAATGACTAAACAATGGAATGGTTTCAAAGGAGATTCATGGAAAAATAAAATAGATGTTAAAGACTTTATTCAAAAGAACTATACATTATATGAAGGTGATGATAGTTTTTTAGTAGGAAAAACCGATAAGACCAATAAAGTTTGGGACAAAGCTAATTCTCTTATATTAGAAGAAATAAAAAAAGGTATTATAGATGTAGAAACTAATGAGATTTCAGGAATAGATAACTTTAAACCTGGATATATTGATAAAGAAAATGAGGTAATTGTTGGACTTCAAACAGATGCTCCACTAAAAAGAATAGTAAATCCATTTGGTGGCTTTAGAATGGTTGAACAATCACTTAAAGAATATGGTTATGAATTAAACAAAGACATAAAAGAATTTTTCCCAAAATACAGGAAAACTCATAACGAAGGAGTTTTTGATGCATACACCGATGCTACTAAAGTTGCAAGAACAGTTGGGTTGTTAACTGGACTTCCAGATGCATATGGTCGTGGACGAGTAATTGGAGATTATAGAAGAATTGCTCTTTATGGATTAGATTTCTTAACTTTGCAAAAGAAAAAAGATTTAAAAGAACTTACAGGACATGCATCAGACGATTTAATAAGACATAGAGAAGAAGTAAGTATGCAAATAAAAGCACTTGGTCAAATAAAAAGCATGGCTCAAAAATATGGTGTTGACCTATCTACCCCATCGAATACAGCAAAAGAGGCTGTTCAAGCAGTTTACCTAGGTTATCTTGCAGGAATAAAAGAAAATAATGGTGCTGCAATGTCACTAGGCAGAACTACTACTTTCTTAGATATTTATTTTGAAAGAGACTTAAAAGCCGGATTAATAACTGAAGATGAAGCTCAAGAGATTATTGATCAATTTGTGATTAAACTTAGGATGGCAAGACATCTAAGAACCCCTGAGTATAATGATTTATTTGGTGGAGATCCTAATTGGGTAACAGAATCTATTGGTGGTGTTGCACTTAACGGTACTCCAATGGTAACTAAGAATTCTTTTAGATTCCTTCACACATTAACAAACCTAGGATCAGCTCCAGAACCTAATATGACAGTGCTTTGGTCAGAAAAGCTACCAGAAACTTTCAAAAAGTATTGTGCTAAAATGTCCATTGAAACTGATGCACTTCAGTATGAAAATGATGATATAATGAGACCTATTTACGGAGATGATTATGGTATTGCTTGCTGCGTTTCTGCTATGGAAATAGGAAAGAGAATGCAATTCTTTGGAGCAAGAGCTAATCTTGCAAAATCATTATTATTATCACTTAATGGTGGTGTTGATGAATTAAAAGGTAAACTTGTAGTACCCGGAATTGAAAAGATTACTGATGAAGTTCTTGACTACGGAGCAGTTAGAAAAATGTATTCAAAAGTTTTAGAATATGTTGCTAACATGTATGTAGACACAATGAACACAATACATTATATGCATGATAAATATGCTTATGAAGCTGGACAACTTGCCCTTCATGATACTGATCTTAAATACTTCATGGCATTTGGAGTAGCAGGGCTTTCAATTGCAGCTGACTCATTAAGTGCTATAAAATTTGCTAAGGTATCTCCAATAAGAAATGCTGATGGTATTACCATCGATTTTAAAACTGAAGGAGATTTCCCTAAATACGGTAATGATGACGATAGAGTTGATGATTTAGCTGTTGAACTTATCAAAGAATTCAGCAATGCTCTAAAGAAACATCCCGCATATAAGGGAGCAGAACATACTTTGTCAGCACTTACTATTACATCAAATGTAGTTTATGGTAAAAAGACAGGTACAACTCCTGATGGAAGAAAACAAGGTATACCACTTGCACCAGGTGCAAACCCAACACAAGGTAACGATGAAAATGGAGCACTTGCATCATTAAATTCAGTTGCTAAAATACCTTATAGAACCTATTGCCAAGATGGAGTTTCAAATACTTTTTCAATAGTACCTGCTGCACTTGGAATAGATGAACCTACAAGAATAAATAATCTAGTTTTCCTTTTAGATGGTTATTTTGCACAAAGTGCACATCACCTAAATGTAAATGTATTAAATAGAGAAGTTTTAATAGATGCTATGGAAAACCCAGACAAATACCCAACATTAACAATAAGAGTTTCAGGATACGCTGTTCATTTCAACAGATTATCTAAAGAACAACAACTTGAAGTTATAAGCAGAACCTTCCATAAAAAGATCTAATTAATTTTAGAACATTATATAATTGAGAAGTACTTATTATAAGTACTTCTCAATTAATATAAATTTAATAAATAATTTCATTTTATATTAAAGCAAAAATACCTTGGATTTTTGTTTTAACATGAAATGAATATAAATAAACTCAAAATAAAATTATTTCATTAAAAACTAAGGGGGAGTATATATGGTAAAAGGTAAAATTCATTCTATCGAAACTATGGGACTAGTTGATGGTCCTGGAATAAGAGTAGTAGTTTTCTTTCAAGGTTGTAAATTAAGATGTGCCTATTGCCATAACCCTGATACATGGCAGCTTAGTGGTGGAACAGAGATGACACCTGATGAAATTGTTGAGAAGATTGTTCGCTTTAAACCATACTTTAACAGATCTGGCGGAGGGGTTACTTTTTCTGGTGGAGATCCATTGCTTCAACCAGAATTTCTACTAGAGTGTTTAAAACTATGTAAACAAAATGGTATACACACAGCTCTCGATACTGCTGGTTTTGGTGATGGTAACTACGATGAAATATTAAAATATACTGATTTAGTGCTTTTAGACATAAAACAAACAACTGGTAAAGGTTATGTTGCACTAACCGGAAAAGATGCTACAGATGTTAATATATTTTTAGCGTCCCTACGACAATCAAAATCAAGAGTTTGGGTAAGGCACGTTGTAGTACCTGGAATTACAGATTCTATAGAGCATATAACAAAACTTGCAAAAATTATTAAGGAAGAAGTGCCTAATTTAGATAAAGTAGAACTTCTTTCATATCATGTTTTAGGAGTTAGTAAATATGATGAGTTATCTATACCTTACAAACTTAAAGGGATCGATGCAATGGATAAAGATAAAACTAAAGAACTCCAAGCATTAATAGATAGTTTGCTAAATATCAAATAATAGAAGTGTTTCTGTATG
>Ga0209123_1003572_pt1 | contig 11481 bp, 10 predicted proteins | sample BarGraIncu00431A_FD_184500 | JGI IMG/M metagenome (GOLD analysis project Ga0209123, IMG submission 184500) | Arctic peat soil microbial communities from Barrow, Alaska, USA - Barrow Graham LP Incubations 004-31A (SPAdes) (version 2) | ecosystem: Environmental > Terrestrial > Soil > Wetlands >...
GGGGGCTGCTGCACCTACAGGTGACAGGGTCACCGGTCGGAACACCCCCTGCCCGCGTCGCCGTTGGCCCCCCGTTGGCCACGGGACTCAGCGCACGGCGTCCACGACGACCGCTATGGCCCAGGCGCACATCGCTGACCTGCACGAACACTCTGTGCGCCTGGGCAGATTCGAACTGCCGACACCCGCTTTAGGAGTTCGATCTTGGTCTGCGGAAAACGCGCTGACCTGCGGAACCACGCGCATGTAGTTCGTGGAGTGACACCGTTCTGGGACGTGCGCTGACCACGCACTGACCACGGCCAAGCCGCGCGCCCGAACTCGCGAGCCCGCGAACCAATCGCCGAGCCGGCACATCAGGCTGGCGAGCCACTTCGCGCTCGCTCGCGTTGGCGGATGCTGACGCCTTCACCTCGAGGGCGGCGAGGAGGCCGTCCGCGACACCTGGTGCGCTTGGCCTCCGACCCACTCGTTCCGCGAGCGGAACAACAACGACGTGTACGACGCGGTCCAGGTGCCGTACGCCGAGAAGCAGAACGACCCGATCCTGGAGCTCGCGGTGTGTACGAGGTGTCGGCGGCCGATCCGGCGGACCGGGGAACGGTCCAGTACGTGGAGTACACGATGATCCTGGGTGACGACGGCAACTACCTCGGGGGGTATCTGCCCGCCGGTTATGACCCGGACCGCGCCGAGCCCTACAACGTCGCATACATGGCCCACGGCATCTTCGGCGACGAGACCGACTTCATGATCCCGATCTCTGCCCCGATCATCCTGGACAACCTGACCGCCAGGGGCGAGATCGAGCCGACAGTGATGATCACGATGGGGAACCACTTCACGGGAACCGGCCTCTACTTCGCCTCGTACAACCAGCAGAACGCTGCCGACAACCTGGTGCAGACGATCATTCCCTTCGTCGAGGAGAACTACAACGTCTCGAACGAGCGTGAGGGTCGGGCCTACGGCGGGTTCTCCTACGGTGCGATGACCAGCTCGCAGGTCATGCGGTCGTACCCGACCGCATTCGGGTACTACGGCCTCATCTCCGGCGCCCCCGGCCCGGCGCTCACCGCCCAGGACTACGACGACTTCGCGGCGGCGGTCGGTACCAGTGGGACGTCGGTGTTCCTCGGCAATGGCTTCTTCGAGACGTTCCCCGACAGCCGGGAAGTCGTCGCGGACAACCTCCGGTCGCGCGGGATCCCCGCCGAGACGGCCCAGGTCCCCGGCGCCCATGATGGGAGCACGGCGAGCCAGCTGTTCACGATCTGGGCCAAGGACTACCTGTGGAAGAACGCGGACACGCCGGACGGCGGCACAGGCCGGTACTGGTGGTTGGGCCGTGTCCGGTCAGGCCGACGCGTTCGTCTCCGGCGGTCAGAAGCTGACCGCCGACCACTTCGGGTGGACGCCCCAGGTGCTCACCCCGCGGGCGGGCTTGTCCGCCGGTAGCGCCGTGGCCACCGTGCTCGACGGTGGTCCGGGCTTGGCCACGCCGAGCCAGCTGGCATCGGCAGACGCCGAAGGTCGGTGGGGGTCCAGCACGCTGGGCGCGGGGCTGACGCTGGAGGTTCCGACGGACACCCAGCCGGGCACCTACACCGGCATGCTGACGCTGTCCCTGTTCCCCGTCGACTGATCGGGGATCGAGCGAGAAGGGCGTGGCCGGCCAGCGCAGAAGCCGGCCGGCCGCGCCCGAGCTCGTGAGCGTCTGATCCTCAGCCGGAGACCCACCGCACGTGCACCGCGTGCGCCTCGACGTCGTCGGGCAAGGACCGCACCGCCGTGCCCAGCGTCGCCCGGGGCCGTCGCCGCTCCGGTCAGGCTCTCTCGAGCCGGAGCATCGACCAGGAGACGGCCGGCAGCACGGCCGACACGCGGCCGTCGATGATCTGCGCGCTCTCGTTCGCTGCGGGCAGCACCGAGGTGTCGTCGTCCGCCGTGGCGAACCACCGGGCCTCGCCCGGCTTGTGGTGGTCGGTGCTGGCCATGGACACCGCCTCTGCGACGCGCAGGTCGCCGAAGCTGCGGACGTCGACGTCGAGCGTGAGCTCGGAGTCGACCGACCGGTTGACCGCGAAGAGCACCAGCTCGCCCGCCTCGGCGTCGTGCGTGGCCACCACGTCCAGCAGGGGCACCTCGCCGTGCTTCGGGGTCTCGACCGACGGGGCACTCACCACCACCTGGAGCACCTCACCACGCGCATGACGGGAGGTCAGAGCGAACGGGTGGAACGTCGTCTGCTTCCAGACGCGGCCGCCCGGCTCAGTCATGATCGGCGCGATGACGTTCACCAGCTGGGCCAGCGAGGCCGCGTGCACCCGGTCCGTGTGCCGCAGCAGCGACATCAGCAGGTTGCCGACGACGACCGCGTCGGCGACCGAGTACCGGTCCTCCAGCAGCACCGGCGCCACCGGCCAGTCCTCACCCGACGGCGGCTGGGACTCTGCCCGGTCGATGTACCAGACGTTCCACTCGTCGAAGGAGATGTTGATGCGCTTGGAGTGCTTGCCTGCGGCGCGCACGGCGTCAGCGGTGGCGACCACGTCCTCGATGAACCGATCCATGTCCACCGCTGAGGCCAGGAACGAGGGCAGGTCACCGTCGGTCTCGTGGTAGTACACGTGCGCCGAGATGAGGTCGACCTGGTCGTAGGCCTCGGTGAGCACGGCGTGCTCCCACGACCCGAACGTGGGCAGGTTCCGGCCAGAGGACCCGCACGCCACGAGCGTGAGGTCCGGGTCGACCTGACGCATCGCCCGGGCGGTCTCCGCGGCGAGGCGCCCGTACTCCTGGGCGGTCTTGTGGCCGGTCTGCCAGGGGCCGTCCATCTCGTTGCCCAGGCACCACAGCTTGATGCGATGCGGGTCCTCGGCACCGTTCGCCCGGCGCAGGTCGGACAGGTGGGTGCCGCCGGCCACGTTGGTGTACTCGAGCACGTCGACGGCGTCGAGCACCCCGGCCGTGCCGAGGTTGACCGCCATCATCGGCTCGACCGCAGCCGCGCGACACCACCTCATGAACTCGTCGAGACCGACCGTGTTGGGCTCCGTCGAGTGCCACGCCAAGTCCAGGCGACGGGGCCGGTTTTCGGCGGGGCCGATGCCGTCCTGCCAGCGGTACGCCGAGACGAAGTTGCCGCCCGGGTAGCGGACCGTGGAGATCCCCAGCTCGCGGACCAGGTCGATGACGTCCTGACGGAACCCGTCGCCGTTGGCCGTCGGATGCTCCCGGTCGTAGATCCCGGTGTAGACGCACCGGCCGAGGTGCTCGACGAACGAGCCAAAGGTGTTGCGGCGAACATGGCCGACGGCGAATGCCGGGTGGATGTCTGCAGTGCCACGCAGCATGGAGGTACTCCTAGATGTCCGAGGGAGCCGGCGTCAGCCCTTGACTGCGCCGGCCATGACGCCGGAAACGAGCTGCTTGCCGGCGAAGATGAACACGATGAGCAGTGGTGCCGCGACGAGGAACACGCCAGACATGACCAAGCCCGTGTCCGTCGTGAACGCGCCCCGAAGCTGCGGGATGACGAGCGGCATTGTCAGCTGCGAACGCATCACCACCGACGGCCAGAAGAAGCTGTTCCACGAGCCAACGAAGGTGAACAGCGCCAGCGTCGCGGCGGCCGGGCGCGCCGCGGGCATCGCGATCGACCAGAAGGTGCGAAACATCGACGCACCGTCGACCCGTGCTGCCTCGACGAGTTCGAATGGCAGTGCCGACTGGAGGTACTGCGTCATCCAGAACACACCGAAGGCGCCAACCAGGACCGGGATCGTCAGCGCGAGGAGCGAGTCGATCCACCCGAAGTTGTTCATCATGACGAACATCGGGATGGTGCCGATCTGAGCGGGAATCGCCAGGGTGGCGATGACCGTGAGGTAGAGCGCCTGACGGCCCCGGAAGCTCAGCTTCGCGAAGCTGAACCCGGCGAGCGTCGAGAAGAACACCGTCGAAGCGCTCACCGAGACGGCGACGAGGACCGAGTTGGCGAACGCCATCCAGAAGTTGAACTGGGAGGCGCTGAGGACCTCGCCGAAGTTGTCGAGGAGGGTGAGGGTCGGGAACCAGGTCGGCAGGGTGCCGACGGCCTGTGCGTTCTCCTGGGTGGTCGATGAGCCGTACATCGCCGAGGCATACAGCGGGAAGACCGAGACGACGAACACGCCCGTCAGGACCGCGTAGGCGACCCCGCCAGGCCTGCGGCTCGACGGGTTGTGCCCCCGCACGGGCCGACCTCGTGCAGCACGCTTCTGCGCGTACACGGCGGCACCCCGACCGGCGGTGTTCTCGATGAAGCCGGTGCTCATCGGTGCACTCCTTCCTTGGATTCGTCGGCGTCGGCCGCCCGTCCGGCGGCGGACGTCGTCGGCCGGCCGAGGATCGTGGCAACGCCTGCCTCGCGGGCCTTGCGCTCCGACTCCGCCGCTGCCGACCGCGCCCTGCCGATGACGGCGTTGCGCTGAGTCTTCGAGGCACGGGTCGTCTTCGTCTTCGATGACGAGATCGAGCGGGTGAGCAAGAAGTTGACGAGGGAGAACACGGCGATGATGAGGGCGAAGATCCATCCGACTGCCGCGGCCTGTCCTAGGCGGTCCTGCCAGTCACCGAAGGCGAGGTTGTAGAGGTACAGCACCATGGTGGTCCATTGGTTGTCGGCGCCACCGTTACCGCCGCCGGTCCCACCGCCGTCGAACATGCGGGCCTCGTCGAAGATCTGCAGACCACCGATCGTCATGGTCAGGATGACGAAGATCATCGTTGGGCGGATGCTCGGGATCGTGACCGAGAAGAACTGGCGAGCTCGGCTCGCGCCGTCGATGGTGGATGCCTCGTAGAGCTCACGCGGCACGGCCTGCATGGCGGCGAGGAGGATCAAGGCGTTGTAGCCCGTCCAGCGGAAGACGACCATCGAGCCGATGGCGATGTGCGACAGCAGGCGTTCCTGGAAGAACGGCGAGCTGACATGGGTCAGCAGGCCCATGTCCTGGAGGTTGGGCACCAGGAGGCCGAACTGGCCGAAGACCTGACCGAAGATCATGGCCGTGGCCACTGGCATCACGACGAACGGCACGAGCACGCTCATGCGCCAGAACGTCCTGGCACGCAGGTTCTGGTCGAGGACCGCGGCGATGAGGAGCGCGAGGACCAGCTGCGGGATCCCGCCCCACAGGAAGATGGAGAAGGTGTTCTCGAGCGAACGCCAGAACAGCGGCTGCCGCAGGACCCAGGTGAAGTTGTCGAGCCCCACGAAGTCGCCCATGCCGGCGCGGCGGTGCCAGTTGTGAAGTGCGACGACGACGTTGAAGAGGAGCGGGAATGCCCCGAAGATCGCAAAGAGAATGAAGAACGGAGAGATGTACAGGTAGGGCGAGATCTTAATGTCCCACCGGGACAGCCGCCGCCCCCACCCCACGCGGCGCGATATACGCGGTGCCGCTGAATTGGATGCCATGTCTGGCGCCTTCCGTGAAGTTCGTCTCGTTGCCGAGCGGCGCGACCGGGCCTGCGACCAGCGTGGGCCGCCAGTCACAGGCCTGGTCGAAGCCGGTCCTCAGATGGGATCCGAGGACCGAGCCGCGTCAGGCACTAGTTGGCGGTCTCGAAGCCGAGGGCCTCGAAGTTCGTGACCGCCGAGTCCCAGGCTTCCTGAGGGGTGGCGCTGCCCGACTCGACGAGTCGGATGCCGTCCGTGACGAGGGTCTGGATGCCAGCGAAGTTCTCGCCACGGAACCCACCGGCGGCGGCGTCACCGGCGGCCGCTGCGAGTTCGCCGTAGATCTGGCCGACGCGCTGGCCGCCGAAGAACTCGTTCTCGGCCTCGGAGATCTCGGGGCTGGACATGGCCTCGACCTGCGAGGGGAACTGGCCGGTGGTTTTGAACCACGCGACCGCGGCCTCCGGCGAGGTCAGGTAGTCGGCGAGCTTGACGGCCCACGCGGTGTTATCGCCCGTGGCGGGGACGGCGAAGAAGGAGCCGCCCCAGTTGCCGCCGCCGTCGGGGAACGTGCTGGCGATGCGCCAGCCGTCGATGCCGTCGGCGTTTTCGGCGATGATTCCGGTCATCCAAGCCGGGGTGACCACGGTGGCCCACTGCTCGTTCTGGAAGCCGGCGCCCCAGTCGGCGTGACCGATGGCGATACCCGCGGAGATGCCGTCCTCGGCCGCCTGGGCGAACATCATGAAGAGGTCCTTCACCTCGGTGTTGTCCGCCAAGTTGTACGGCGCTCCCGACTCCGGGTCCTCGAAGGCGGCCGGGATAAGGTTGATCGCAGCCTGGAAAGCGTTGGTCAGCGAGTCGATGAAGTAGTTGTCGTTGGCAGCGACGTACTCGCGGCCGGCGTCGAGGAACGACTGCCACGTGGCGTCGTCGCCCCCGATGAACTCACCGAACGACTCGGGGTCCGTGGCCACACCGGCGGCCTCGGTCATGTTCTGGTTGAAGGCGATACCCAGCGGCCCGATGTCGGTGCCGTAGCCGGTGATCATGCCGTCGACCGAACCTTGGGTGACCTTCCAGTCGACCCAGCGGCCGGGGATCTCCGGAAGCTCGACCCAGTCCTCGGGGATGGCCATCATCTCGGTCCACCAGTCGAGCTCGACGAGGTGGACGTCCGACAGGCCTGCGCCGTCGGCGGAGAGGCCGTTGCGCAGGACCGTCTGCGCCGAGGCGCCGTCGGGGAACGAGTTCACGACGACCTCGATGCCGTACTCCTCCTCGAACGAGTCGAGCAGGTCCTGCGGGAAGTCCATCCACGCAGCGACGGTGAGCTGCTCCGGCTTGTTGTCCTCGCTGGGCGTCTCAGCCGTGCCGCCCCCGTTGCCGCCGCCTCCGCAGGCGCTGAGGATGAGTGCCGCTACGGCAGTGACCGCTGCTGCGCCGGCGAACCTGATGTTGATCCTCATCATTGAGATCCTTTCGGGATTCCTCGGTGGATTCAGTGGGTGGTCGTAGGAGTGATCGAAGCGACGGCCCAGGCCGGCAGCTCGATGTCGATCGTGAGGACGCCGGCGGCGTCGACGGTGAGTGTGCGGCGGTCGAGATCGTCTGCGACCTTCTTGAGCTCGGCGACGTCCTGACGCGAGAGGTTGAGCGGCTCACCCCTCCGGTGCCACGCCTCCGCGACGTTGCCGTGCTCCAGGTCGAGGATCTCGACGTCGTACACGGCGCCGGCGCTCAGCCCGGCGACGACGTGCGTGATGCGGCGAGCCGGGCCCTCCCCGGCGTGGCGGCGGGCCTCGGCGTAGCTGTTCGCGCTGCCGACCGACGTCGTGCCCATCGACTCCGGGTAGTTGAAGAACACGGCGGCGACGGCGTCGTCGGCCGTGCGTGTGATGACGCCGTGCTCGGTCTGCAGCGCGATCGTGTGGCCGAGGCGGTTGAGCATCGCCATCGCATGGAACGTCGGCTTGTGGATGCCCTGCTCGTTGACGAAGCCGAAACCACCGTGGAACGGGCCGATACCGCCGCCGCCCTCCTCGAAGACGTCGGTGAACGTCCAGTAGGAGATCGACTCGGCCAGGTCCTGGCACTGGAGGAACGCGCGCACGATGTACGTCGCGGCGAACACCGTGTCGTGCATGTGGTCACGGCTCGACGGCGACGTCGACCACTCGGTGATGTGCAGCTCGGCATCCGGGTACGGGCTCTCGGCGATGATCGTGCGCAGCATCTCGAGGTCGTTCCGCGTCGCGTCGCGATTGCGGCTGATCGGACGGCCCACACCCTGGGTGTCGAACGCGTAGTCCGTGGGGTACAGGTGCGTGGAGAGGAAGTCGATCGGAAGGTCGCGCTCGGCGCAGTACTCGATGAGCTCGTGGATCCACACCGGCTTCCACGGCAGCACATCGGGGTCCGGCGCCTCGGCGGTCGTGGCCTCGACGGACTTGTCGTGGAACTCGCCGTCGTACCGGGCGTCGGGAACGAACACCGACGACGAAGGGCCGCCGACCTTGAGCGAGGGATCGATCCCCTTGATGGCCCTGACGGTGGCCTCGTAGAGCTGGAAGTACTCCGACCGCGTCCCGGTCCAAAAGTGGGGGACGAGGTTCGGCTCGTTCCAGACCTCGAACGGCCAGGTGCGTACCTCATCGAGACCGTAGCGCTCGATCCAGTGCTCGACCGTCGTCGTGACGAGCTCGACCCAGGCGCTCATGTCCGTCGGCGGGCTGCAGTGGGCCTTCCACCAGAACAGGGTCTCCGTCTGCGTCGCGAGCGCGCCGGGCATGAAGCCGAGCTCGACGAACGGGCGGGCGCCGGCCTCGAGGATCGCGTCGAAGACCTTGTCGACGTAGGCGTAGGTGTAGACCGGCTTCTCGAGTGTGGTGGGCGGGCCGAAGCCGCCACCCTTCGAGGCGCGGTAGACGAACATGTCGTCGTGGAAGACTCCGTGGAACCGCACGTAGCGGGCTCCGAGGACCTCGACGGCCTCGCGGAAGTGGTTCTGCCAGTCGACGCGAAGCGCTTCGTTGGCCCGACCAGCGCCGAGGCACTCGCTCCAGACGTGCCGCAGCGCAAGATCGGCTGGGGAACGGCCGTCGATCAGTAGGGTTGACGCCGGTGCGTCGACAGACACGCAGACCTCCTTTGGTCGGCAGGGCGGCATCTGTGCGGCCCGAGGGTTCCGAAACTATTTCGGAACGAGTATCGTGGCCTGATCGTACCGCCTGGCGATAGATCCGCAAGATCGAGTGGCCTGGCTGCACTGAATGTTACGCAACCGCGAAATTCTTTCGGACTCAGGGGAGTCTCATGTCGAGCGATCCGGTCCGGCGGCGGGCCATCCTGGCGGACGTCGCAGCGGCCGCCGGCGTCTCCAAGGCGACCGTCTCCAAAGCGCTCAACGGCCGCGACGACGTCTCGGCAGAGACCCGCGAGCGCATCCTCGCCGCCGTCACCGAGCTCGGCTACCGGCCGACGACGGCCCCTGCGGCGACCTCGGCCCGGCGAGCACTCGCCGTCGTCTTCGACATCCCGGCCTCGCCGTACATCCTGGGCGTTCTCCAGGGCGTGCTGGCCTCGGCCGCCGACGGGCACGTCGACCTGCTCACGCGGCTGGCCCCTGAGCGAGCCTCACGCACGCAGCGGGCCGTCGCCCGCGAGTGGGTCGCCGACCAGCGCGCCGTCGGCGTCGTCGGCATCATCGGGCTCACGCTGTCGGCGCCCGACAGGCTCATCCACGCCGCGAGCGACGCAGCCCTGCCTTTCGTCATGGTCGACCCGGTGGACACGCGCCACCGCCGCATGGTGAGCGTCGGGTCGAGCAACTGGGCCGGCGCGCGCACCGCGACGGAGCACCTCATCGGCCTGGGGCACCGGCGCATCGCGTGGATCGGCGGCCCCGAGGGCTCCGATGCCGCCCGCGACCGTCTCTATGGCTACCAGGCGGCGCTCGACGTCGCCGGGCTCGAGATCGACCCTGCCCTCATCCGGTCGGACCAGTTCGCCGTGGCCCCGGGCGCTCGGCACGCGCGCGAGCTCCTCACCTCGGCGAACCCGCCCACCGCGATCATGGCCGCCGACGACGAGATCGCCGTCGGCGTGCTCGCCGCTGCCCACGAGCTCGACATCCGGGTGCCGGACCAGCTCAGCGTCACCGGCTTCGACGACACGCCGCAGGCGGCGTGGACGACGCCACCGCTGACGACCGTCCACCAGCACCTCGAGGGCATGGGACGGATGGCAGTTCAGATAGTCCTCGAGATGGCCGAGGGGCGTCGCCCGGCGTCGCGGCACGTCGAGCTGGCCACATCACTGACGGTCCGCGCCAGCACGACCGTGGCCCCTCACTGAGCCGGCCGCGCGGGCGCCCCCTCGGCACCCGCGGTAGGCGGCGGCGCGGTGGACTCGCGGACGACGAGCGTCGTCGAGAGCTGGACGTGGTGGGAGTCGACGCTCTCGCCGCGCGCCAGCTGGAGGAGGGTGCGCAGGGCGACCCGTCCCATCTCGACGATGGGCTGCCGCACGGTGGTGAGCGCGGGAGCCGAGGAGGTCGCTGCGGAGCTGTCGTCGAACCCGACGACCGACAGGTCCTGCGGGACGCGCAGGCCGTGCCGCTGGGCTGACGCGAGCACCCCGAGGGCGATGGAGTCGGAGGCTGCGAACACTGCCGTCGGGGGATGCCGCTGATCGAGGAAGTGATCGGCCATCTCGAGCCCGGCTTCGAAGGTGTGGGCCTGCGAGCGCACCAGGTCGTCGTCCACGACGCCGCCGCCCGCACGCATCATGCTCAGGTAGCCCTGCAGACGTTCGGACGAGGGCAGGAACGTCTGCGCACCTCCGGCGAACGCGATCCGGCGGTGTCCGAGGTCCAGCAGGTGCCGGGTGGCCTGCACCCCGCCGGAGAAGTTCGTCGACGCGACCGAGACCGTCGAGTCGTCCAGCGGGTTGACCGGGTCGATGTGCACGGTGGCGAGACCGAGCGCCCGGAGGAGGTGCCGCTGCTCGGCGGTGGGTTCCGAGGTGACGATGATGACGCCGGTCCGGTCCCGTGCCGCCTGGCGGCGGATCCAGGCCGGCGAGAGCGGGACGGTGCCGCTGGCGGGGACGTCGAGCACGTCGACCAGCACCTCGACGTCGTGATCCCTTGCTGAGGCGACGATGCCCAGGGCGTCCGTCTCGTGAGAGACCGGTCGCGCAGCACGGGTCCGTCTACGACACCGACCGCATCGTCACGGTGCTGCGCGCCGGGCTCGACGCCCTGGACGCCACGGCGGGATGAGTCCCCGGCGGCTTGCGACTGCTCGACTGCGGAGGTCGGTCGTCCTTGCCGTCGATGGCGCACCTACGACGAGCGCCGTTCCCTCCTTGAGCTCGGCCCGCGACCTGCCGACACCCGCCTTAGGAGTTCGATCCTGGACCGTGCGCAACGCGCTGACCTGCGGAAATACGTGCGAGTGGTTCCGGATGTGACACCGTTTCGCGACTTCCGCTGACCACACGCTGACCACGACATCTCGCTCGCCGCGCACGTCAGTGTGGGGAGTGCCCCGACTGGTCAGCGCTCTCACCGTCAGTGCCATTCCGGTCACCGTCGTCGCCGGCGGTGACCGGAATGGCCGCCCCGACCTGCCAGGCTCCAAGCATGAGTGCGATGTGGAGCGCGAGGGCCGCATCGCCGGCGCTGACGTCCTCGATCAGTCCATGCATGGCGCGATTCCGGAGGTTCAAACCGAGCCTGTCGACGAGAACCCTGGTCATAAACCGCCTTTGGGCCTCGGGCGCTCTTCCCTCGAGCAGGCGGAGCAACTCACCGCCTCCTCAGGCGAACCGTGGGGGACCGTGGGCGAACTGCTACCAAGACTGCTACCCATCGGGCCCGGCCGCGCCCGGTGCCCCGACGCCGAAGGGCCCGCCACCCACGTCACCGCAGGTCACGGGCCCTTCATCACGCGGAGGATGGGGGATTCGAACCCCCGAGGGCTTTCACCCAACACGCTTTCCAAGTGCCTCAACGGGGGGTGTGAAGTGTT
>Ga0209123_1003574_pt1 | contig 11472 bp, 18 predicted proteins | sample BarGraIncu00431A_FD_184500 | JGI IMG/M metagenome (GOLD analysis project Ga0209123, IMG submission 184500) | Arctic peat soil microbial communities from Barrow, Alaska, USA - Barrow Graham LP Incubations 004-31A (SPAdes) (version 2) | ecosystem: Environmental > Terrestrial > Soil > Wetlands >...
TTTTTAATGGTTTTTCCTGTTTTTCATGCACTTATTATACTACTGATGGTCTAAAAGGTCAGCAGTTACTGGGAGTGGTGATTTGTTCAGTACACATTAAATAACACAAAATAAATATGTAGAATTTAAACTTTAGTGAGCTGTAGTAGTATCTGAAAGCCTTCCACCCTCCTGCTTATTATTTAACTGTTTGCACTAGAGAAAAACTGACATCATATGAAAAGCGATGCCAGTTTGCGCAATTTAATGATATTCTACGAGTGGAGTATTTATTACTATCCGTTAAACCTAGAACAGTTCACCATTACCAATTTGGCAGGTGATTAATATTTTTTTATCGAATCGTATTCTAATATCATATACTGGCAATATAATGCGTCTAGTTGAAATCTTGAAATAGTGTACCAAGTAGATATTGGTAATAATGGGCCCTTAAGTTGATTTTATTATTGTAGAAGATAATATCAATTCCAACAGTTAAACATTGTGAAAGGTGGTTTAGGAAATGTCCCAATTAAAATCAGCAGTAGATTATTTGCAATCATTAGATATAGACTCAGTCGCACTACTCCCAACAGTAATAGGAATAGTATTCGCTGGGGAATTAAATTCTAGTCAACAAGAGACACTTGGCAATTTTCTAATCGATATAGGCGATACATTATTTACTACTTCGTCTTTGATCGAGATTAAAAAAACTAAAGGTGAAGAAAATGCAAAGCTTGATACGCAAACTGATGAGAGTCAGTCACAAAAAGATGACCAAGAAAAAATGCAGATACAAATTAACGATCTACAAATGCAAATTAAAGAAATAGTGAGTGTAATGCAAGAACTACAAAAAAAACGTTAAAAATCATTTGTGATTAATTTCTATTTTATCGTTCATTCCTATATTTCCTTTATTGCTTCGCCTAAACATAAAACGCCGCCCACCCAAGTCGGACACCTCATAAAATACTTTATCTAGTCGTCATTACGCCTGTGACCATGGCCACCATGCCCTCCATGTCCGCCCCAGCCTCCCCAACCGTGATGATGACCCCAACCCCATCCTGGATATCCCCAAAAGAAAGGCCATCCACCAAAACCAATGTATATCCGACGCGAATCATTTCTATACATGTTTGCGCCACAATACGGACAGCGGTCCACAAAAATCCTCCTTATTTTGAATTCTATTTTGCTATATACTATGTAAATCGGCATAACTGGGTGCTACTTATTCGGATACATAAAAGAAAGCCACACCTAGCAGGATGCGACTTCTTTACATTCGATTGATTGTTTCCCTTAGCTATTCAGAAATATTATTATTAAATTCGCCTGAATCTGTCGAATACCAGGTCATGATTCTGATTTCCTCGCCATTATTAATTTCTGTCGATCTGCCGACCATTACGTTCGTGATCTTGATTTTCTTGCCACTGACGATTATTCCAGTCCCGATCGTTTTCATTGCCACGTCGACGCATTTGTTGTTCATGTCGACGGTTTTCCTGCCAATGTCGATCATTTCGTTGTTGCCATTTCCGATCATTTTGTTGTTTCTGCCAATTATTCTGTTCTTGCTGTTGCCTATCTCCTCTTGGCGAAGCCTCTATTGTAGCTGTAGTTGCTAGACCAAACTGAGCCATCCCAACCAATAACGTGGCGGCAATTATTTTCTTTATTCCTTTTTTCAAGTTAAATACTCCTTTTGCTTATTCTAAATCAACTGTCCGTTATATTTTTCTGATCTCACCACCGTAGTGATGACATTCGTTATGTTTGATGGTTAATGTGACAATTGGGCTATTACCACTAGAGCTAAAGCTAATGTCAACATAAATCATCCCTCCCTTGTCTTTCCATTTGATTTTCTATGTGTTTATTAACTAAGCTTTCATATTTAATTATAAATTAGCACCAATTACAATACCAATCACACCAGCAAGAATTTCATTCATTGTATTGTCATGACGCTGATTTTCTGCCCACTGACGATCATTCCAATCCCGATCATTTTCATTGGAACGTCGTTGCATTTCCCTTTCGTGACGGACATTTTCTTGACGTTGCCGTTCACCACGACCATTATTAGACTGTTGCTGTTCTTGATGCCATCCACTTGATCTTGGTGAAGCCTCTATTGTAGCTGTAGCTGCTAGACCAAACTGAGCCATCCCAACCAATAATGTGCCGGCAATTACTTTCTTTATTCCTTTTTTCATACTAAAACACTCCTTTTGCTTATTCTAAATTCGTTGTCCTACTACTTCACCGACTTAATGTTAGCCGTAGTAAAGACAGTCGTTATGTTATGCTTCGATAATTTAAGCTAGTTTATATGTACGTTAGGATTGAGTAGATATTCGTTAGATAAGCTCAAATTCACCGCCTCTTTCTTTCACTATCTAAATTATATCATTAAAGTGTGACAAAGTTATGACTGAGTAGTCAATTCTTCTATATAAAGAAAAGCCACCCATTATAGACGGCTCTCGATCAGCACTATGCACCTGGGATAACAGCAAAGAAGTCGATGATCGCTGTTGCTTGAAGTCATAATATCTCATCTAAATTAGACCTATCCAGCCTTTTGAATCAGGTCTACATTATAGAATTCATTGATCGCTTCGTCCAGCATCTGACTAATCATTAAAACATTGGGATGTGAAATCCCTTTTTCAAGTGCTGTTATGTGCATTCTTTGCCGTAAGCACTCGATCTTACAATATAAATCTTCCATGACAAAATCCTTTATTCTTTCCATTTATTTCACACATTACCCATTATATGTATAAATAAATGCAAAATCTGTCGAACCAACATTCTGAAATATTTTTATTTTCAAGTTATAATACAACTACCGCTTGCCACACAAGGATCTATTCTTGCAGCAAATTTATGTGGCAAAAGTATTGCAAATAAAAAAAGGTGTCTCACTTAATTAAGAGCAAAACAGTCAAGCAGAAAAATACCGTTAACCCCCCTCACTGAGTTCAACGGTCATTTTCTTTATATATTTATCCTACATCCATAATATAACTGTCCTATTGGGATTCTGACCCTCATAAGATTCTCCTTTGTATCAAGTTACAGTCTTTAATCACTCTTTTGGGCTGTGATAGAGGAAAGTTACTTTCGCCATACAACACATAGTATCAAATTGGTTTATCAGCAAATACTGAGATAGAGGAGGACTATGCTATGCTTTTCGCATATGTTTCCATCCTATCTTGGTCTATATATTGCTTATATTTGCAGACAAAAACTGTGCAGAGAAATTATTACTGTCTGCATTTTGGCCTCGTTACTATAATATTTAGAAGGTGGTTGCATGAAAGTAGTGTACTTCTTATTTCTCGTTGGCATCTCTTGCTTATTGGCTTATTCTGCTCATTGGATATTGCATCAACTTCCTCCCATCTCCCCACCATAAAAGTAAAAATTACAATTTTTGTTGTCCATTTCTGCCTTTTGCTCGATCACGCTCTGCCACACCACCAGTTGCTAATAATAATCTTCTGCCTTCCAATCTTATTCACTCATTATAATTTCCATTTTTCAACAAGCAATTAGCTTGCTGAATGCATTCTCAGTTTTACCGAATTTTTAATAGTACAGGTGGAATGAATGGGCCATATACCTTATACCTTTACAACTGTTAAATTCTTTATATATACCATCTTTTTTATATATTAGAAATGCCGCATCACTAGATTAAGAGAAATACGTTTTTTTATGTGGATAAGTCTATTGTTAGTAATTATAACTTGTTGATAACATGTATTTATTTTTCTACCACCCATATGATACTTAACACTGGATTGCCTAGAGCAAATGACGACTGCGCCAATCGTCTCACCTTCAACTATAATGCAAGTCATAACTTCAGAAGTTTTCTTACATAGTTCATCTTCATCGGCACCTTCAATAATACAGATAATATTATAATTATTGTTATTAGTGTAGAACCACAACCGAAATAATTGATTCTGTTTCATATATTAAAATATAGTTGGATGGCCTTTCTTTAGTCGTTTGACATTTAATTCATCTACAGCGGTGTATTTTTCTTCCCCTACATCCCTGACTTTTCCCTGGAACATCAATTGCAAAAGAGCAGATTCTAAATCCTCCTCATCACTTCCCAATATTGAGTTAATTTCTTCTGCTGTCATTTCGCCGTAATCGTGCAATAAACATAGAACATCTGCCTGTAAAAATTCTAGATAATCCATAAAACATCTCCTGCCTAACATATTTTTTGTATTATATGCTAATTGAATCTGCAAATGAATATGCAACTCGCTATTTCAGCAAATTTCCTTCATCAACCGTTTTTCCATCAGCCAAGGTATTTCCATTGCATATATGTAAGAACTTAAAGAAAATTTCATCCTGTTTGTTTACTAAATACTCATTAAATTTCTCTACTGTTCCCAAATGATACAAACGCCTTAGCATTTCAATAGGTGTTTGAGCACCTGGAGATACTTTATTAAATACTACCTTTTCAAATTTGGATATATCAATTTTCACATTCTCGATTATATTTCCTTCAATCTGAACATCCATGGTCTTTTGAGTTTCTTCCAGAAACTGCAATAAAATATCAAGTGGCATTGTTTAGCCTCCTAAAATAAGTATCTATAATGTTTATGTACTTCCTTCTCTCTTATCACTATTTTCTTATCATGGTCAACGGTACTGCATCTTAGCCCAAAGCGACGCAGCTGTCACTTCGCCCACCCTTATAATATTAATAGCCCAGTTATCCAGGCGTTGTTCATATCCTCCTCAAATTAAAAAGGTTATGTAGGTATTAACCATCAAAAGGTTGTTAGTGTTAGAATAATCACTCAGGACAAAATAATAAGCCCCAGCTTTTACAGCAGGGGTTCTATTTTCTGCAGATATAAAAAATGCAGTGATGATATCAAGAATAGTAAAAATTAGACATATCTAATCGATTTTTTGTTGACCTATATTTTCTAGCTCCGGCGTATCAGTGCCCACCTTCTCTTTTTTAAAACTAGCTACAAAGGCAGCTGACCTAGCTTGTTCATATCTCAAGTGTCTTAACTTTGCATAATTTACTGGCTGTATACTGCTACCGTATTGACTTTCCAACAACTTCTCAATCTCTTCGGGGGCAAGGCGATAAGACTTCAATCCTGATTGATTCATATTACACCTCTTCTTACATGAGTTTCCTAAAAGAAATTATATCCCGTTTTTTACCAATCAATGCTAATTGTAATGTAGGGAGTGGCTTTCCCATGCATTAAAGTCTGTTTGAAAAAGTTGAGAGTAGCGAGCTTTTGTCCGCTACTTACTAATAACACCGATACGTATTTATGTAGCAATTTGTTTGGCGAGAAATCCTGCCGCAGTTTCAGCGAGCTTGACTTCCATTACACCCATTTGTACTCCTGGTTGCTTGGAGCAAATGACGATTGCCCCAATCGCAGAACCTTCTACTATAATGGGAGTCATGACTTCAGATGTATACTTACATAGCTCACCTTCATCGTCACCATCAATAATACTGCCTTTACAACCCTTGGACGCACCAAGGTTATTCAGTAAAATTGCTTTGCAGTCGTTCATTACTTTTTCTGCCACTGACCCTACTGATTTATTTAAGAATTCCTTTTTTGATGAACCGGCGACAGCAACTATAGTATCTCGATCTGCTATCAAAATAATATGTCCGATAACATCATACAGCGAATCAGCATAACCTTTTGCAAAATCACTTAGTTCGCTGACTGGAGAATATTTTTTTTAAATAATTTCTCCCTCACGGTCAACATATATTTCTAGTGGATCGCCTTCACGAATCCTGAATGTTCGCCTAATTTCTTTTGGTATAACTAATCTACCTAAATCATCAATTCTTCTTACAATGCCCGTCGATTTCACCATTATTACCTCTTCCCTACATTTTTTTCCTGCAATTACAATGGTAGTATATATCTGACCTACCATTTATATTCATCTGCATCTGGCATTTAATGAAAAATGTAGAGTCTTTGATTTCAGGTGTATGTTCCTCCGTGGTGCTCCTCAAACTTTCATTTTAGCCAGGTGCAATTGAATGATAAAACCACAATTTTTAGTTGTAACTGCATGCACCGTGTATCAGCGGTTATTGTAATATAAAGCTATCCAGGATCATATAAATATTGGGGAGGTATTATTCAATGAAGAAGGGCGCTTAGGCTTGGAATCGATTACCGTTGCCAATGTCAAAGATGTACAAAGACAGCGTCCGAAACCAGTACTTGTGAAATGTTTAATTAAACAGGTAAAGGAAAGGGGCTTTGACTATAATGCAAGGAAATCCTAAACTTATTGAGACACTAAATTCACTTCTCGCCGACGAGCTGAGTGCCATTAACCAGTATATTGTGCATTCTGAAATGTGCGCAAACTGGGGCTATGAAAAACTACATATACGTTTTGAAAAGCGAGCCATCGATGAAATGAAGCATGCCGAAAAACTTATAGCAAGAATACTTTTTCTCGAAGGCATGCCTATCGTGTCAAATCTTAAACCAATACATATTGGTAGTGATGTACCTAAGCAACTTGCCAATGACCATGTTGCTGAACAGGGCGCTATCGAAGCTTATAATGTTGCGATAAAACTGGCAGGCGAAGTAAATGATTTTGCTACACGCGAAATACTCGAACATATTTTGAGTGATGAGGACCAACATATTGACAAAATTGAAGAGCATCAGGATCAAATATTGCAAATGACGCTTCCCATTTTCTTATCGACTCATGTTGGGTAACTATCGTTAATTAAGACGTCTATAAAGAATGGCTTCAAGAGTACTTGCTCTTGAAGTTTTTTATTTACCTAGGTGTGATTAGTTGCTTTTTGCATACGATTTGAATGATTATTTTTGCCAATATACACTCTCCACAGAATTCCCAAATAGCATAATCACTATCTCTCCTTTGGATTATGTGGTAGTGCCATACCTTAGGTCGGCTCGACTCTATCATAACTAAAAGTTTGTTCTTCGTAAAACTAGCACACTAGCAACGTTTATTCTAATCCGCTTACTCAGCCACTTATGTATATTCATCAAATAAATGGAAATAATAACTTTACCTTCTTCCCCATATTATATATAAGAGCTCTTCATTTGGAGAGCTCGCCTCATTCTCAGGCGTTCTATGCAACTATTATCATAGTAATTATTTTTTAGAATTCATATCATTATTAGCTCGCAACAGTAGGCGAATAATGATCTCAGCCCACCCTTAAATAAATTAATCATATCTCCCACACATAAAACATATTATGCGTTGTAATACTCTTCATAGCCTCTCTCTCATTTATCTATTGGCTGTTTTTCTAAAATAACCATTTTCTTACTTTCTAGGCTTGTTTTCCTACTTCCCCCCCTTAGAATGCTAACTAAAATACACTCAATAATGATCGTTCGTAATTGTCCTGGTGCATTTTAAAATATCAATTTCAAGGCTTCTATATTCTCTTCTCTAAAGCCGCCGTTGGTCTTAAAATTAGGTTTGATTTTTAAAAAAAAGCCAAAATACTTTAATGTTTCTTCCGGCCTCACGTCCATGCCTTCTGTTTAATAACGAAATAAATAAGCTCATATAGCTGTCTCATTTAAGAAAATGGTTTTGTAGTTTTCACCATTTACCAATATAATTATAGTTCTCCCAAGGATACTTTCCCATTTTCGATGCCATTATTTACAGCGTATCAAGTTATCAACGCAGTGGCAAATTAATGTTGACTCAATGTTCAAAAATAAAAGGGAGGGCTTATTTATGGCACGTTCAAGGAAACCGGTGAATCCACAATCTGAGAATGCTCTTGATAAAATGAAATTAGAGGTCGCTTCAGAGTTAGGTATTGCAAATCAAGTTACATCTCAGGGGTGGGCTAGCATGACCAGTGCAGACTGCGGTCGCGTTGGAGGTCACATGGTTCGCAAAATGATTGAACAATACGAGAACAATTTACGTTAATCACGAAGAACATGAGGCTACGCTAACCGCGCAGCCTCACATCAGCTTCTGATCAAATGCGACGTTCTGGTGAATTGTCCAACGATAGACAAATGAACTATATATTCTCATTTATAAGCATACTTGTGCGTTGAGACAATCATAGCAAATTAATTAGGACAAAAAATCAAACCGCTCCATAAGGGCGGTTTTCACTTATCTAAAGATTTAAATAATACACTTTTGGTGCCTTATGCCCTCCTCGCCATACGAAGCTTATCGGCAACCAATGCCATAAATTCCGAATTGGTAGGTTTTCCTTTATTTATGTTGATTGTGTATCCATACAATCCATTAATCATATCCTTGTTTCTACTTTTCCAGGCTACTTCTATAGAGTGGCGAATAGCGGTCTCAACACGGCTGGGGGTAGTGGAATATTTTCGCGCTACAGTTGGATACACTTCTTTGGTTACAGTGCCTAATAAGCCAATATTTCCAACAATCATTATAATTGCGTCTCGCAAATATTGATAGCCTTTAATATGAGCCGGAATACCTATTTTACGAATGGCATTAGTCACCATTGTATTGACGGGCCAGGATTCAATTGCCTCCGGGGTAGCTACTCGTTCTGGCGCTTCTAACAACTGTTTGATTCTCTTAGTCATCACATCCAAGTTAATAGGCTTTAATAGATAATAATCAACCCCAAGTTCGATGATTCGTTGAGCCAACGTTTCTTGCCCCATAGAGGTTAATACGATTATCTTGGGGCGTTTGCTTTTGATATGCTTTATCCGTTCAAGTGCCTCTATACCATCTAGGTGGGGCATGATGATATCTAGCAATACAACGTCCGGTCCTTTTTCTGTAATGATATTCAAAATCTGCTCTCCATCGTAAGCCACGCCGACTAACTCAATGTCAGGTTGCTGAGATAGGTGTTCATGCATAATGGAAGCGAATACCTTGTTATCTTCAGCTATAGCCACTTTAATTGTATGCCGTGTCATTTTTTATCCCCCTTACACTTTCTACTAATTAAGAGTTTTCGACAGTCATTTGTTAATTCCTTCCATATTTGTAGTGAAATTTGCATTCCTAATTATTTCACAATGTTATTGCAAGTGCAAATGAAAATTGTATGGATTTGATCCTTACTAAATGGCCATAATCCAACTTACTGGCGGTTGATCTATATTGAAATATTCAGCTTACAAATAAAGAAACCGTCCTACCTCGAAAGGTACGACGGCAATACAGAACATTTATTCTTTTTTTTGCAGGAGCTGAAACACAAAGTATTCAACCCATAGAAAAACTATTGCAGCAACTGAAGGCTGGGCTCAAAAGTGTCAATGTTGGCAGGGTTATCCATTAGAATATTAGCATCTATCATCGATATATGTTTTTTCATCAGTGCATCCATACTCCGTTTCTTGCCCTTTGCTCTCGTAATCGGATATGGCAATATTGTATCGTCTGTTTGTTCTTCTACTAACGCTGTAAGCTCTTGTATCATCACAGGCCACTGCTCTTTATTATCCTTATATTTAACGATTACCTTAATTCCCCTATGTAGTTTACTTTCAGTATTTAGACCACAATCCCATGCGGTAGCGAAGGCTTTAGCCCACTCAGGTTGAAATCCGAACTTTGCTGATGACTTATTTGCAATGTATCCAAGTATCATTCAAGCACCTCATATTCTATTTATTTTCCCTGCCTATTATTAGATAGAATAGTTGTCGGTCATTTTCTTAATTCCAGTTGAATGTTAGCAAATATACTTGAACCTAGCTCTACTACAAGACAAAATAAAAAGCCCTAGTTTAGGTTAAACCAAGGCGTATTTTATTATTCATATCTTTCTTAATAATCATCTTCTTCTCTATCAAATAACTCTCCACATTGCTTCATGTGCTGCTGATAATGTTGTTTGCATAATTGCATTCCACAATTAAAACATTCCTCAATATCATCATCATCATCCAAAAAATCATCACAAGCTTCACATTCTATCATTTTCACACCTCCCATAATTGTTGTCTCTTATATTTTCATGAACAGTTAGAACTATGTAAGTTTCAGTATTATAGTTCATTTTTAATTCAGTTTTCATATGAAATTACAAGAGCACAATATATCAGTATCCCAATAATATAGATTGCCAACCAAGTCCCAAACATGATAACACCTCCCAGCAAAACACATATATAAGTGTTATAACCAAAATTAAAGCAATTTAAACCTGGGTCTTTAGTGGTTGAAACATTAAATAAAATTTTAAAATACTTTCTCGCGTTCCCTGGACTTGTCCTCTGCCATCAAAGTAAGGGCCATGTGTAGTTGGCGATTCAGGGCACCGATCCTTTGGACACCTGAATTATCAAAATTTATTTGTTGCCAGAATAGCTATGCCCATATCGCCTAAGAGTCTACCATGCGCCCTGCACTAATCTATTCTTCAGGCCTTTCGTGGGCCGTGAGCTCATGACTATCCTGCCTTAACAATGCACACACCGCCACCATAAAATCCGCAGGACTCATACGATTACTCAAATCCAGTACATGCACCACTGTGCCTCGGCATAGAGCGATGGCCTCGATAATAGCCTGCTGAGCAGCAGACCTAACCACCACTTTTATCATATCAAAATCATTGGCTAATTTTTCTAAAATAGCGGCGGTAAAATAATCGGAGCTCACATCAGCCACCACAATATCGCTATCTATTTCTGCACTTTCGATTTCAAGCGCCAAAAAGCGAAATAGACCCTCCACTTCCCCATCCAAGTCTTTAACCACTACCAAGAAGCTACAGCTGGGCACTGGACGCAAGCGAGGCTCTAACCACCACTTCCAAGTATCATGCAAAAATAACCAGATACCATACATGGCGAAAGACAACAAGATAACACTCATTGAATAAGTAAAAAACAAAACATCTTACCCCCTTTGTAACGAGATAAGATAGTATATGCACAGCTATTTCCAGTGTCACTAGTATCTTCGTTCTAGGCTTCCCCTCTACTTCAATAGATATAGTGTCGCGGATTCTGGTGCAAAAAATAAATAGATGTAATAATCTTACCGCCAACTTAAAATTGAGATATAGAATGTTATATTATACTAAAGAGCGACTTCTTCTTTGAAATCTTTATTTCTCTGAGGTGACATCATGAGCTGCCTTGAAACCGGGCGTCAATCAACCGATTTCTAATTACTGCCTGTTCCTTCACCAACTGCGTTCTATTTATTAAGCACTAAAACAGATGAATACATCCCAATTCATCTACTTTTCAGGGGGTGTCGTTTTACCATTTTTCACGATACTTTTTCGCAAAACACCCCCTTAATTTGATATGAAAACAGCATATTAGATATATTTTACAATCGGCACCGTATAAATTGCCGATTTGTTTTTTTGCAATACAAAACCAGACAGACACCTTAGTCCATCTCAAAAGCACAAAATAAAAA
>Ga0209123_1003575_pt1 | contig 11470 bp, 15 predicted proteins | sample BarGraIncu00431A_FD_184500 | JGI IMG/M metagenome (GOLD analysis project Ga0209123, IMG submission 184500) | Arctic peat soil microbial communities from Barrow, Alaska, USA - Barrow Graham LP Incubations 004-31A (SPAdes) (version 2) | ecosystem: Environmental > Terrestrial > Soil > Wetlands >...
GAGGCACTGGTATTCTCAAGACGAGCCGCCCAGTTTATTAATAAGTCCATAAGTGAGATTACTAATTTAGGTTATGAAAATACACATTATATAAAGAATATTAGAAATTATAGTGAAATAAATAAAACTATAATTATAGATAAATTTAAGAGAATGGGAGTGGGGATAAGGAATGAATTGGTTAATTATTGATAAGCTAATTATAGATGCTATAAAAGAAGATGTACCACAAACAGATATTACAACGGAATTTATTATTGGTGATGATTGCAGTTGCAGCATTGATTTAATAGCTAAAGAAGAAGGAATAATGGCGGGACTACTTGTGTTTGAAAGGGTTTTTAAATTGCTTGGAGAAGTTAAAATAGAGTTTTTTAGACGCGATGGAGATGAAGTTATAAAGGGAGAGTGCATTGCAAAACTAAGTGGGAATACAAAACACATATTGACAGGGGAGAGAACTGCGTTAAATTATCTTCAAAGAATGAGCGGCATTGCCACATTAACTAAGAATTATGTAGATAAATTAGAGGGCAGTGGTGTAAAAATTTTGGATACAAGAAAAACCACACCTAACATGAGGATATTTGAAAAATATGCTGTTAAAATCGGAGGAGGCTGTAACCATAGATATAATCTCTCAGATGGCGTGCTAATAAAGGAAAACCATATAAGTGCTGCTGGAGGAATAAAAGAAGCAGTAGAAATTATCCGTCAAAATGTATCCTTTGTTAAAAAAATCGAAGTGGAGGTTGAATCTCTAGATCAAATCAGCGAAGCTTTAGAAGCAGGAGTCGATATTATAATGCTTGACAATATGGACAGCAAACTTATGAAAAAAGCTGTGGGGATAATTAATAAAAAGGCCTTAATCGAGGCATCTGGAAACATAACACTAGATAATATTTTGGAGGTTGCTAGCAGCGGAGTTGATTATATATCGGTAGGGGCATTGACCCATTCGTGTAGGATATTAGATTTGAGCATGAAAAATTTAGCTAACATCTAAATTATCATAAAAAAAGACTAGCTTTAGGGCTAGTCTTTTGCTATTGAATGTACCTTAAAGGCATTTAGCAATGTAATCTTTTAATCTTTCATTCCAAGTAGGTATTTTAATTTCTAAAGAATTCTTAATATGAGAATTATTAGTGCAGGTATATTTAGACTCTTTTATGATGTTGGATAAAAGTTTATCTGAACTTATAATCAAAGGGATATTTAGATTGCTAAATTCGATTATACTATTAATGAGTGTTGACTTTGATAAACAACCTTCACTGGTATAGTTATATAATCCATATTTGTGTGTTGCTAAGAGTTTCTCAATTACTAGGAGTAAATCATTAATATAAGTAACGCATAGGGTAGGATTTGAAAATAGATAGATTGCTGTGTGGTTACCCTTTATGAGTTTTCTAACAAAACAATCATTCCCGCCAAATATAGTCGAAGTACGAATAATAAAATACTTTTTGCATATTGTTTGAATTAATTCCTCGCCACCAAGTTTACTTGTGCTATATGCGTTTACAGGGCTACACTCATCAATTTCGCTATAGGGTGATGATTGCTTATCACCGTATACGTCTGTGCTAGAGAGGTAAACGAGAGGTATGTTAAGCGTGTTGCAACAATTAGCTATGTTTAAAGTTCCGACAGTGTTTACGTCATAAGCTAAGCTCTCATTGTACTCACAAATATATTTATTTGTGATAGCTGCAGTGTGAATAACAACGTCGGGCTTTAATAAATTTATAGTTCTCTCAGTAGATATTTTATCAGTTACGTCAAGCTCGGCTTTATCTAAACCATATACAGTATGTGCTTTTGATAATTCGCTAGAAAAATAAGTTCCTACATTACCTTTTGCTCCAGTTATTAAAATATTCATAGGTACCCCCTTAAAATTCATGTTATTAGAGTATATGATGCATTATGGTTATTATTAAAGAAATCTTAAATTTTGTTAGGGGTGAGGGGGAAAGAGTAGGAAAGGTAGACGATGAGTGGGGACAGTTAACAACTAATTTACTTAATTGACTAATTAATGGCGGCAAACGCTCTAACATTAGGGACAGTTACCAATTGTTAGACTATTACCTGCAAATATTAAGATACATGAATATCATCCTGTTTTAAAGGCAAGAATATAAGAAAGTCTGAGAGGAGAGGTGATTTTTATGCCAAGAATGGCAAGAGTGAAAACAGAAGATTCTATATTTCATATTATGTGCAAAAGCATTAGTGAGGTACAGCTATTTAGGGATGCAGATGATAAGAAAAAGTACCTATCGCTTGTTAAGAAGTATAAGCAGTTGTACAAATTTAAAATTTACGGGTACTGCATTATGGATAATCACTCACATTTGGTAATTGATGCTAATGGTTCAGATATTTCAAAGGTTATGCATGGAATAAATTTTTCGTATGCCATGTATTTTAATAGAAAATATGAGAGGGATGGGCACCTTTTTAAAGAGAGATTTAAGAGTAAGATAGTTGATAATGATAAATACTTAAAGACACTATCTTTATATGTACATAATAATCCTACCGATATTGGTGAATATAAAAAATGTCCTGAAAGGTATGGGTTTTCTAGCTTATCGATATTCTTAGGAAAGCGACGAGACTCTTTTAGTTTGGTTGATTATGATTTCGTTTTGAATCTTTTTGGTAGCGATATCAAAAGTGCAAGAAAAAACTATCATGATCTTATTTTTGGTTGCAATGAGCACAAATCAGATGATCAGTATGCATTTAGGGAAGAGTTTGTGGAAGAGTTTAAAGAAGAATTTGAATTTGAACATGAAAAAACAGAATACAGAAGTGAAAGAACGATAATTATAAGAAACTATAAGCCGGAAGACATAATAGAATTCGTAGCATTAAAGATGAATATGTCAAAGACTAAAATTTGCATGAAATATAGTCGAAATATTATTGAAGCCAAGTCATTAATAGTTGTTTTAATGAGAAGCCTATGCAATTTTAGATCAAGAGAAATATGTAAAGTTCTTGGGAATATTACACAGGCGAGAGTATCTAAATTGAGTAGTATAGGTATACAATATATTGATACAAAAGAAAAATATAAAAATATTATCGAAGAATTTATTAAATGTTACGAGTAATATTTAGTATACGAAGGGTAATTAGCATTGTTAAAAAAAATTTTAATATATGAAAGAGTTAAAAAACTTGTTAATTACTAAAAAATATTTTGAACATAATAATGTAGACAAGCAGTTGAAAAAAATAAATTCGTGTAAAGATTTAGGTTGAAAATAATGAAAGTCAGAGATTATTAATTGAAAGTAAAGGTTAAAAAGTGGAAGTTTTTGAAAATCTGAGTGTAGGTGAAATGCAATAAGAAAAGTTAACCGTCCCCAATTATTCATTAGTTGAACACATTTCTTAAATGTGGTAAAATATATTATATGGAAAAACAACAATATCGTATAGGTTTATAGTAGATGGCAATAATAATTGTATTTACTAAGGAACTACGAGGAGGATTTTATAATGAAAACAACAAAACTTAAAGATAATATATATTGGGTTGGAGTTAATGATGCAAAGCTTAGGGTATTTGATATTATAATGGAAACAAAGAAGGGAACTACTTATAATTCATATCTTATAGATGATGAAAAAATTGCTATAATAGATTCTGTCAAAGATGGTTTTTTTGATGAATTTATAGGTAAAGTGAAAGGTGTTATAGGCGAAAAAAAAGTTGATTACATAATTGTACAACATACAGAGCTTGATCATAGTGGTTCTATAGGAAAACTATTAGATGTTTATCCAGAAGCTGTCGTTATTGCTTCAAAAGCGGCTATAATGTATTTAAAGGAAATTATTAATAAAGATTTTAATAGCATACCAGCAGTAGGGGAACTATGCCTTGGTAAAAATACTTTAGAGTTTATATTAGCACCAAATTTACATTGGCCTGATACTATGTTTACATATGTTAAGGAAGAAAAAATATTATTTACTTGTGATGTAATGGGTTGTCATTATTCACCTAAAGAGTGCATAACTGATGATTGCTCAGGTGATTATTTTGAAGAGATGAAATATTATTTTGAAGTTATAATGGGGCCTTTTAAGAAATTTGTGAATATGGGACTAGATAAAATTAAAGATTTAGAGTTAGATATGGTGGCACCAAGTCATGGTCCTATACATATGAATGACGTTAAGATGTATATGGACTTATATAGAGAATGGGCTACAGTTTATGAAATAAAAGAAAAAAACATACAGATATTTTATGTTTCAGCATATCATAATACTGAAGCTATGGGAGAATATATAGCTAAGAAAATTAATGAGAGCGGTGTAAAGGCAGAGGCTCATGAAATAACATCTATGGATTTAGGTGATATTGTAGAGCTTATTGAAAAATCTTCTGGAATAATGATTGGTTCACCAACTATTAATCAAGATGCTGTAAAGCCAGCTTGGGATGTTCTATCACTTGTATGTCCAATTATTATTAGGGGTAAAATAGCTGCAGCCTTTGGTTCATTTGGATGGAGTGGAGAAGGTGTTCCAATGCTTACACAAAGGTTAAAGTCTTTAAAATTCAAAGTAATTGAAGAAGGACTTAAATTTAAATTTGTTCCTGATACTAAAGAATATGAGTTAGCTGATAAATTTGTGGAAGATTATCTAAAACTTTTGAAATAAATGTAAATATTAGCTTTCGAAGGCTAAATAATAAAAAGGAAATATCACTTGTTGTGAAATTTTTCTTTTTTTTTATAGAAAATAAAAAAATTGAATAAAGTGAAGCATAAGAAGACTTGCTAATGATGTATGGAGGCGATATATTTGAATAAACAATATATAATAGATTTTTTAAATAAGAATGATTTAAAAGCTATAATTGAAATTGAATATAAAAGAGAAACTATAGCATTAAAATTTAAATATATTTATGACGATGTAGAAATGGAAGCTGCATCATCTTATGCAAATGAAGAAGGTAATTTTAAACAAAACAAAGAAGAATGGTATGAAGAATTTTTTCTGCCTTATCTTAGTGATATAGCTGCTGATAATGTTGAAGATATTATGGAAGAGTGTGCTGAAAAAATGGAAATTGAATACGAATTCATTGGTTGTGACATCTCACAAGATGCATATGAATTTAATGAATTCGCTGTAGTGTTTTATGATAAAAATTCAAATATTGATACAGATGATATTTTAATTGAATTAGATATATAAAATTATATTTGAATTTGAATTTGTATTTATATTAATTAATGGATGTACTAAGCCACTTTTTTGGAAGTGGCTTTGACTTTCTGATACTTAACAATAACCTCATCCAATTGTTGGCTACAAGTTATAACCATTTTATCTGTGGGTTTTTTAAAATTCAAAAGAAAATGCAATACCATTCTTAATGACTCTAATTCTTTTTCTATAATGTTCAATTTTAGGTTCATATTATTCATCCCTCATCTCCTTATTTTTGTTTTTGTGGAGTAAACATATGATACCATATTATTCTAAGAATGTTAAATTTTTAAGTAGTCACTAAAACATAAAAAAATACATAATAAACTATAATTTTTGGAAATAGACAAGAAATACTTGGTAAAATATTACATGAAACCTCATGCAGATGTTGAAAAAAGCTATTTGGTACAATATGTAAATGGCGAAAAAAGTCTTAATTCTTTTGTAATATATTTATATTGAGGAGCATATGTTTGGGTTTTACTTTTTATGAGTAGAATACTTTGGTATAATTAAAAAGCTATAGATAATTAAAAAACTATAGAAAAAAATTCATATAAAGAATAAAAAAAGTTAAATAAATATAGGAGTGTTATTATGAGTGTGGACGAATTGACAAGTAGGATAAATTACCTTTATAAGAAAAGTAAAGAAGAAGGACTTACCACAGAGGAGAAATTGGAGCAACAAGAATTAAGACAAAAATATATAGACAATGTTAAAAGAAATTTCAGAGGTCAATTAAATACAATAAAAAAAGTGTAACCTGTTTTTAGAAATGACAATAATAATAATAATAAATTTACTAATTAGTAGAAATGAGGGATTCTGATGGCTGTTACTATAGAGGATTTAATAGAACATTTTAAGTTAGAGGTTTTAGTACGTGGAGAAAAGGGTAAACAAATTGATGTTAGTGATATTAACAGACCAGGGCTTCAAATTGCTGGGTTTTATGAGTATTTTGGTAATAAGCGAGTTCAATTAATAGGAATGGCAGAGTGGAGTTTTTTGGATTGCATGGAGGCAGACCTTAGGAAGAAACGAGTAAATAAATATTTCAAACTAGACACACCATGTGTTATTATTACGAGAGACTTGGAGCTTCATAAAGAAATTCTTGAGGCAGCACAAGAAAATGGTCGATGGCTTTTACGAACAAAATTAATTTCTACAAGATTTATTAGTAAACTTACGAATTTCTTAGATACAAAACTAGCACCAGAAACTAGGCTTCATGGGGTCTTAGTAGATGTTTATGGTATAGGAATATTATTAACTGGGGAAAGTGGCATAGGCAAAAGTGAATGTGCGTTAGAACTTATAAAGAGGGGTCATAGGCTAATTGCTGATGACGCAGTAGACATTAAAGAAATTGACGGCGTGTTGCTAGGACATTGCCCATACATAACCTCAGGGATGCTAGAAGTCAGAGGTATGGGAATAATAGATATTCCAGCAATTTATGGTATGAGTTCTGTTTTAAATACAAAAACTATTAGTTTGTACCTTTCTCTTACTCAATGGAATGAGAGTGAAGAATATGATAGACTTGGTATAGATAATCAATATATGGATATTCTAAATGTACATTTAAGAAAAATAACAATCCCAGTTAGACCAGGTAGAAACATAGCAGTTATTATTGAAGCAGCTGCAGCTAACTATAGGTATAGTCTTAATTCTAAGATAACTCCTGTTGAAACTATTAATTTGAGAATAGAGGAAGTAAATGCAGCACGTAGAAATGAATAGATAAAAAACAGACAATAACGTAGTTAAAAGCAATTGCGTGTAAAGTTTATGAATTGTAATTAAAGGGAATATTTAGTAAAATAGTAAATGCAGAAAATATTTGTATTATGGAGGTTATAAAAATGTCTGATGTTAAAAGTTTAGAAAAGAAATATGAATTAGCTTGGGATAAATATTCTAAAAGTGACTTGAAAAAAGTATTTTCATTATCTGATGATTATATAGATTTTATGTCAAAATGCAAAACTGAAAGAGAATGTGTAACAGAGTTTATTTCACTTGCTAAAAAAAATGGTTATAAAAACATTGATACTTATATAGAGGGAGGAACAAAGCTCAAAGCTGGTGACAAAGTTTATGTAAACAGTATGGGAAAAACTTTGGCGTTGTTTTTAATTGGATCCCAGCCTATTGAGAAGGGTTTTAAAATTTTAGGGGCTCATATTGATTCTCCAAGACTTGATTTAAAACAAAACCCACTATATGAGGATTCAGATTTAGCATTAGTAAAAACACATTACTATGGTGGAGTTAAAAAGTATCAATGGGTTACAATTCCACTAGCTATTCATGGAGTTGTAGTTAAAAAAGATGGTACAGTTGTAAATGTAGTAATAGGAGAAGATGAAAAAGAACCAGTAGTTGGAATTTCTGATCTTCTAATTCATTTATCAGCAGATCAAATGAAAAAGACTATGGACAAAGGTATTGAAGGCGAAGATTTGAACGTGTTTATGGGAAGTATTCCAGTAGAAGACAAGGAAGCTAAAAATAGAGTTAAGTTAAACATATTAAGACTCTTAAATGATAAATATGGTATAGATGAAGAAGATTTTGTATCATCAGAACTTGAAGTAGTACCTGCGGGAAGAGCCAGAAGTTACGGTCTAGACAGCAGTATGGTTATGGCTTATGGACATGATGATAGAGTGTGTGCATATACATCTTATCAAGCATTAATGAACATTAAGGAAACAGACAAGACTTGTATAGTTATACTTGTGGATAAAGAAGAGGTTGGAAGTATTGGAGCAACAGGAATGCAATCAAAATTCTTTGAAAACACAGTAGCTGAGATTGTTGATTTAATGGGAGAATATAGTGATTTAAAAGTAAGAAGAGCTTTAGCAAATTCAAAAATGTTATCTTCAGATGTTAGTGCAGCATATGATCCAAACTTCCCATCAGTTATGGAAAAACGCAACGCAGCATATTTTGGAAAAGGAATAGTTTTAAACAAGTATACTGGAGCCCGTGGAAAAAGTGGATGTAACGATGCAAACCCAGAATTTATTGCACAGCTTAGAACTATAATGGATAAACACAATGTTTCTTGGCAAACATCTGAGCTTGGAAAAGTGGATCAAGGCGGCGGCGGTACTATAGCTTATATATTAGCTGAATATGGTATGCAGGTAATTGATTCAGGAGTTGCACTTCATAATATGCATGCGCCACTAGAAATTGCAAGTAAGGCAGATATATATGAAGCACTTAGGGCTTATGAAGCATTCTTAATAGAGATTTAGATAAATAAAGTAATATATACTTCAGTTACTGTACTAAAGGAAAAAAGGGGATGTGAAAACATCCCCTTTTTATGAATCTAATTCATTTACAAACTTGTCTAAATCATCAGTACTTAGGAAAACACAGCCGACTTGGCCATGACCTGTATCTGATGTAGAAATGCCATGAAAATCAGAACCGGCAGTAATGAACTTACCATATTCTTTAGATTTTAATTTTAACATAGTTTTTTGTTTTTTTGTATTTAATGGATAAACTGCTTCAACTCCGTCAAAATCAAGACTTAACATTTCATCAATGGAAGTTTTCTTGATGAGTACAGGGTGTGCAAGTACAACTAATGCATTAACTCTTTTTAATATGCTTATGCCATCAGCTGTTGAAATTCTTTTAATGTGTACATAAGCAGGGCTATCATTTGAAAGGAAAGTATCAAAAATGTATTTCCAATCATATTTGTAACCAGCATCAATTATTGCTTTAGCTATATGTGGCCGTGCTATTACTCCTTGAGCCACATCTAAAACTTTTTGATAGTCTATTTTTATTTTAAAAAAAATATCTAAATTTTCAACTATTTGTTTAGCTCTAAGTATTCTAGAATCTTCTATATCCGTTAAAAAAATCTGAAATTCTATATCCTTATATTTATCATCTTTAAAATAACCTAAAATGTGGATGCTTTCATTATTATGAATAGTAGATAGTTCTATTCCAGGGATTACCCTTATATTTTCGTTTAAACCTTCTCTAACGCCTTCTTCAACATTTAAAGTAGTATCATGGTCAGTTATTGCAATAATATCCAAACCATTTAGAGAAGCCTCATGAATCAGTTCTTTAGGACTTAGTTTTCCATCAGATGCATTTGTATGAAGATGGAAATCACCTCGGTTGTACATATAATCACCTCAAATTTAATGTTTAACTGGAATATATAAGCATTTATCATGCCAATATACTAGTTTAGTTTATGTGTCTAATACCATTTTACCCAATAATGGCGAATATATAAAGGCTTTTTAATAAATAATTATTATTAATTGCTAACTATTAAATAATAAAGAAAGTTAAGATATATGAATGGAGTTACTTTAAAGAGCATAATACTAATGATTTTGTTTAAGTTATTTGTTATAATAAGTAATTATAAGAAAGCAGGAGTGCGTTTATGTTTTGATGATAGACAATTATGATTTATTTATAAAGTCAGGATTCAAAACAAACATAAAGACTAAGGAGAAAAAAATGAAACTGCAAATTGAGAAAGTTAATGCAAATATTGATGGGCTTGATATGTATTCTATATTAAAGATAAATTGAATGCTATATTAATTGATAGTGGTAGGAAGGAATACGAATAGAGATTACTCTAAAGGAGTGGAAACAAAAATCTGATGAAGAATAAAATAGATTTAATTATAAAAAACCATAGCTTCCAATGTAATTTAAGGAAAATTGAAACATTAGAAATTAGTAGAGAATTTTGCAAACATGATATGCAGCATTTTTTAGATGTGGCAAGGCTTATGTACATAATTAATTTAGAAAATAGTTTAGGCCTTCCTAAATACATAATTTATACAACGGCGCTTTTGCATGATATAGGTCGTGGAGAAGAGTATGAAAATGGAATTGCACACAATATAGCTAGTGTTCACATTGCTAAAAAAATATTGCATGAGTGTGAATATGAGGATAAAGAAATAGATGAAATTCTGAAGGCTATAGGTGACCATAGAAATAATAATGGAGAGTTTAATACTTTAAGTGATGTATTATATAAGTGTGATAAGCTTTCAAGAAATTGTATTCATTGTGGTGCTACTGAGATGTGTAAGTGGTCTATTGATAAAAGAAATTCTAAAATAACATATTAAAAATTTGAAGTTATATAAAATAAGCAATATATACAATGTAAAATATAAAATTTTATAAAAAAGAAATTACATAGAGAGGACGAAATATATGAGAATAGGCAGCAAAGAATTTGAGATAGGTAAAAGAACTTACATAATGGGGATTTTAAATGTTACACCTGATTCTTTTTCAGATGGTGGGAAATTCAATGATATTGAACTAGCAGTAAATCATGTTAAGTTAATGATTGCAGAGGGCGCAGATATTATTGATATTGGTGGGGAATCCACAAGACCAGGACATGATGCTGTTAGTGAGGAAGAAGAAATCAAAAGAGTAATACCTGTTATAAAGGCTTTAAAGAGAGAGATAAGCGTTCCAATTTCTGTTGATACATATAAAGGTAGAGTTGCAGAGTTTGCCTTAGAGGCGGGGGCAGATATGATTAATGATATCTGGGGATTTAAGAAGGAGGTTTATATTGCAAAGGTTGCAGCTAAGTATAATGTTCCTTGTTGCCTAATGCACAACAGAGACAATAAAAATTATAATAACATTATAGAAGATGTGTTAAAGGATTTAGAAGAGAGCATAGAAATCGCATTAAGTGCAGGAGTTAAAAGAGAAAATATAATTCTAGATCCAGGCATTGGGTTTGCAAAAAGCTACGAGGATAATTTAAAAACTATGAACAACCTTGAAAAGCTAAATAGTTTGGGGTATCCGCTGCTCCTTGGAACTTCAAGAAAATCCATGATAGGAATTGCCCAGGGATTAGATGCTAGCCAAAGGCTTGAGGGAACACTCGCAACTACGACTATTGGAATAATGAAGGGATGTCAATTTATTAGGGTACATGATATTAAAGAGAATAAAAAAGTTTGCGTTTTAACAGATGCTATTGTTAGAAGAGAACCTAAGAAAATACCTTATTTGTAAAAAGGAGAGAATACTATGGACAAAATGTACATAAAAGATTTAGAAGTTTACGCTAACCATGGTGTTTTTCAAGAGGAAAAAACCTTAGGACAACGTTTCTTAATTTCACTTGAACTTTTCG
>Ga0209123_1003576_pt1 | contig 11469 bp, 12 predicted proteins | sample BarGraIncu00431A_FD_184500 | JGI IMG/M metagenome (GOLD analysis project Ga0209123, IMG submission 184500) | Arctic peat soil microbial communities from Barrow, Alaska, USA - Barrow Graham LP Incubations 004-31A (SPAdes) (version 2) | ecosystem: Environmental > Terrestrial > Soil > Wetlands >...
GCCCCTTAATTTGACTCTTTTGTCATTTTATTTATAACCGTTCTGAATTAAATTTGTTTAATTCAAAAATGTTTAAAACAAATACCATGGAAACACAAATAAAAGCAGAACCAGTAACAAAAAAGCGGGGAACAGCTATCCAGAAAATCACTCCTTTTTTGTGGTTTGATAACGAAGCAGAAGAGGCCGTGAATTTTTACACCTCCATTTTTAATAACTCAAAGATTAAGACGATTACCCATTATGGAGCAGAGGGGGCAAAAGCCTCAGGAAGACCAAAAGGAACTGTAATGACCGTGTCCTTTCAGATCGAAGGGCAGGAATTTGTCGCTATCAACGGCGGTCCGGTTTTTACTATTAATCCAACCATATCCTTTTTCGTCAATTGTGATACACCTGAAGAAATAGACAGGTTGTGGGCTAAACTTTCTGAAGGAGGGGAAATCTTCATGGAGCTCAATAAATATCCGTTCAGCGAGAAATACGGATGGGTGAAAGATAAATATGGGGTATCGTGGCAACTGATACTTCCGGGCAGGGAACAAAAAATTGCGCCGTGCCTGATGTTTACAGGTGAACAGCATAAAAAAGCTGAAGAAGCAATCCGTTTTTACACCTCCATATTCGATAATTCAGACATCATCCAGTTGGAGCGCTATAAAGCTGGCGAAGGACCCGAAGGAGCCGTGGTACATTCCAAATTTACGCTCAACGGACAGGAGTTCGTCGCGATGGACAGCCATACTCCACTACCCTATAATTTTAACCCGGCTTTGTCCTTGGTAGTGAATTGTGAAACACAGGAGGAAGTTGATTATTACTGGGATAAATTATCGGAGGGTGGTTTCGAAGGGGCGCAACAATGCGGATGGCTACAGGATAAATATGGACTGTCGTGGCAGGTAGTTCCCGCAGCTCTTGGTAAATTGATGAGTGATCCCGATCCAGTAAAATCGGGAAGAGTTATGCAAGCCATGCTTCAAATGAAAAAGATCGACATCAATACCTTACAACAGGCTTACGATCTAAAGTAATGCGGTAAACGAAATTTGACTGTAGTCAGGTATTGAATACAGTTGTAATGGAAATCAATAAAAAACAGACCATGGAAACTATTAATCTGGATAAGGATATTAATGTCCTGTGCATAACTGCAAAATCATTTCCTGATGGGATCAAGGATGCATTTGATCAACTGCATGCAATTGTGCCCGTCAGTGAAAAAGGCCGTCAGTTTGGTATCTCACGCCCCAATGAGCATGGCAGGATCGTATATAAAGCAGCAATGGAAGAAGTGCATGATGGCGAAGCCGAACTATTGGGATGTGAACCTTTTGTAATAAAAAAAGGGACATATTTGTTTGTTGACCGAACTGACTTTATGAAGGATCTACCGGGCATCGGCAATGCTTTTCAAATGTTAATTTCTCAACCAAATATCGACCCAAATGGTTACTGTCTGGAATGGTATATGAATGATAAGGATGTCCGCTGCATGGTGAGACTTGACGATAACAAAAACTAAAGGAGCATTCAAATGGTAGAGGTTTTTAAAACAAATGTTGACCAACCGGAGCATTCTCAAATGCTCATTCATCGAATCAGGAGTCATATTCCTGATGGAGATATCAATTTTGATCTGGAAGACTGTGATAAAATATTGAGAGTCGAGGCGGAAAGTATTTCTGTTCAAATCATTCTTAAATTACTGAAACAGCATGGCTTTCATGCTGAGATATTACACTGAAATAAATACAAAATAGAATTTAACAAGGTCGTTAATACACAAATTAAGAAGTTGAAAAGATGAGAAAATTAGTTTTGTTTATGCATACCTCGCTTGATGGTTTTACCACCGACTCAACAGGTAAAATGGATTGGATTAAAGTAGATGAAGAAATGTTCGACTATGCCGGACAACGAACCCGTGAAGCCGATACTGCACTATATGGCAGGGGAACTTACCAGATAATGGAAAGTTACTGGCCGACAGCGGCTGATAATCCAAATGCCACCAAACATGACCTGGAGCATTCAGCATGGTATAATCACGTTCAAAAAATTGTCGTGTCAAAGACTTTGAAAGATACTGATCTTAAGAATGCTAAAGTTATCAGTGAAAACATTGCAACTGAAATCAGGAAATTAAAAGAAGGGCCCGGCAAAGAGATCATCCTATTTGGGAGCCCGACGCTTTCTCATACATTAACAGAAGAAAATTTAATCGACGACTACTGGCTGTTCGTAAATCCAATCCTGCTGGGGAAAGGCCTTCCCCTGTTTAATGGCCTTAAGCACACCGTAAACCTGAAACTCCTGTCAAATAATACTTTTGCGTCAGGAGTTGTTTGCCTTCATTATGAAGTAGTTTATTAATAATCTTTAAAATTAAAAAACATGACAACGAAAATACAAGCGATTCCAAAGGGGTACCACACACTTACCCCTTATCTCAACATTAAAGGTGCAGCGCAAGCGATCGAGTTTTACAAAAAAGCTTTTGGTGCAAAGGTAGTTGGGAAAATTTATATGCCGGATGGATCCACCATTGCACATGCAGAGATCGAAATCGGTGATTCAAAAATTATGATCGCAGAAGAGAATGAACAGTGGAGAAATTTAAGCCCAACCACAATTGGCGATTCAGCCGTCAGCCTTTGCCTGTATGTTGAGGATGTAGATGCCGTATTTGCAAAGGCACTCAGGGAGGGCGCAAAACCAATCGGAGAAATGGTAGTAAAAGATCAATTCTATGGTGACCGTGCTGGAAGCCTGACCGATCCTTTCGGACATAAATGGTCTATCATGACGCACAAAGAGGATGTTCCGTTCGATGAATTGCAAAAACGAATGAATGCAATGATGTCTGTACACAGTTAATCTTAAGAAGCTAATAATTATAGCCCGTTAATTGTGAATAGTCTATCATGTTTAGGTTTAGGTTTAGTTAGACTAGCTAGTTTGGTTAGTTTTAGTAAAAGGATGGAGCCGCCCGGTTCTGTCCTTTTCATCGTTAATAAGGAAGACACATAGATCAGCACTTACTACTTCGCATCGAGACATACTTCATCAAGTTAGACTGGTTAGCAGGTTTATAAAATTTGAACATGTGAATTTTGCAAGTTTAATATAAAATTATGTAACAACTACAGAAGCAGATACCCGCATATTTGTGGCGTGATAATTACGTCACAAATTAATTTTTATTAAATAATGAAACTTAAAAATTTATTACCCACAGCAGCAATGCTATTTGTTGTTTTAGTGACCGGATGTAGTAAAGACCTGAACAATGCTGATAATTCTGCAGCATTGGCTTCTGATGCAACTTTGAAATCAGCAAAACTCCATAATAGCAATAGTTCGTCATTGCAAGTTGTTAATCTTGGCGTAGCAGGCAATTTTGCTATTCTGTCAAAATCCGGAATTACCGATGTTTATAAATCTGCTGTTACAGGAAATATTGGAACGAATCCAATTACCGGCGCCGCTATTAAATTGACTTGTGCGGAAGTAGCCGGAAACATATATTCAGTAGATGCAGCAGGACCACTTCCCTGCAGGCTTACAAATGCTTCAATGTTAACGACAGGTGTACTTAATATGCAAACTGCATATACCGATGCTGCCGGACGTTCAAATCCAAAATTCCTGAATTTAGGAGCCGGAAATATTGGTGGTAAAACACTGACTGCTGGTCTTTATAAATTTACGACCGCTGTAGTTATTCCAACGAATGTTACAATCTCAGGTAGTTCTACCGATGTATGGATCTTCCAGGTTGCCGGAACGCTTAAAATGAGTTCTGCTGTTAGAATTACATTGGCAGGAGGCGCACAGGCAAAGAATATTTTCTGGCAAGTATCTGGTGCCGTTACTTTAGGAACGACCAGCCATTTTGAAGGTAATATACTAAGTCAAACAGCTATTAATTTACAGACCGGTGCATCTATCAACGGAAGGTTATTGGCACAAACTGCTGTAAATCTTCAGATGAGCACTGTTGTAAAACCGTAATAAATTTCAGTATATAAAAAAGGAGGAAATTCTGTGAATTTCCTCCTTTTTTATGCTGTTTAATTTGGTTCGGGGACAGTTGTCCAGCTATATTATTCCGGATAATGCATTTAAAACCACCACTAATGACATTTTTTCAACTCTTTTGTTTTTCATTAACTGTAAAAGTTTGGAGGGTACTTATATTTAATATAAATTTGAATTATGATTTAATGGTGATACGTTATTTCTAAGTAGAATTAAGTTTTTAGTTTCATTTGCTTAATTTGAAGGATGGTGCCTCAGGGCGCTGTCCTTTTTTTTATTTCCACACTGCACATACAAGCAATCCTGCATTATCTACCTTCGCAATCTTTGCAAATATCTTCAGTGTATCATTTTTTCACTCCCATTTCATCCAGCAGGAAGCCTGCATTACCGAATTTTTCGGTAACAAAGAGGACATACCTAATATCTACCGCAATGGTACGCTGTAAGGCATAATCGTATTGCCAATCACTGATCATCGCTTCATAATTGCCGTCAAAAGCGATTCCGGCAATCTCGCCTTTTGCATTCATAACCGGGCTGCCACTGTTCCCGCCAGTAATATCGCATTGGTTCAGGAAAGCAACAGGAACATCGCCAAGGTTTGGATCAGACCATTTTCCGAAATCTTTTTTCTCCTCTAAACTGACTAATCCTTCCGGTGCATTAAATGGCTCTTCCCCGGTATTTTTATCGACAACCCCCTGCAATGAAGTAAAAGGACTGTACCAAACAGCATCAGCAGGTTTGTATCCTTTAACAGGCCCCCAGGTAAAACGGATCGTACGGTTGGCATCAGGATACATATTTTTTCCTTTCCATTCGTAGAGCGCATCCATGTAATCCTTTCTTAAGGCATCTACATTTGCCCCAAATACTTCCTGTGTTTTATTATTCTCTTCTGCCAATGGATAAATACTTACTGCCAGTTTTATAAAGGGATCATTGGCTTTTTCTAATTCTGCTGAAGGTTTGCCGATCAGACTTTTAGCAAATTCAACATCTTTCATTTTCGATGTGCTGTAGGCTTCGTCGACCCATTGTTCGGGGGTTTTTCCTGAACCTGTAATGATATATTCAATCCCGGTGATCCGTTGATCTGCCGGCAATGCAGCAGCCATTTTCAGGGCCCGAACCAGCGTAGCCTTATCGACAGATTCCAGGTAATCATTGTACGCAAGGGTTAACCATTCCGTCATCTCCTTTGAGGTTTCCTCTGTTATGCGAGGGTTTCTTTCAGCCACTGGTTTCTCCATTTCCCTGGCATAATCGTAGATCTGATTGGCAAAAAGCAGTGCAATACCTGAAAAATTCTGAAGGATAATAGCTACATTATCACGATCCTTCGTCTTTCTGAGGAGATCATATTGCGCCTTTTCCTTTGATATGATGTCGGCATATTTTGCTTTCCGTTCAGGAGTAGTGTTAGCCCATACGATGTACTCTTTTTCAAAATCAAGTTTCTTTTGCAGAAAATGAGTTTTTTTCATGCCATCAACCTTTCCCTGATAATTCTTCATTCCATTGGCAAGACCTTTAATATTGCTGGCGACCTTTATTTTCCCTGCAGGATCATTTTTGGTAAGGTCCTCCGACAGCGAAATGATCTCACTGAAGGTTTTTATGAAGAATGGATAGGTATACTCAAGGTTCCAGCCAACTGAATTGGAGGACCTGTACCTGGCCGTAGCACCCGGATAACCCATAATGAAGTTAAAATCACCCTCTTTCATACCGCCTTGTGCCACTTTAAGCCATACCTTTGGTTTATATGGTACGTTATCGGCTTTGTATTCACTCCCTTTACCATCCGGTGTGACATATACCCGCATAAACGAAAAATCCCCGGTATGCCGCGGCCACATCCAATTATCGGTCTCACCGCCGTAATTGCCGATGGATGAAGGCGGGGAATAGACAATCCGTATATCTTTGAATAATTTATAAGTGTACATTAAGTATTGTTTCCCGTTGTACATGGGGACGATTGCCGCTTCACTGTCGCTGCCTTTTTTGCGAACGACCTCTTCCATTTCTGCAATCTTTAAGTTCACTTTCTTACTTTTTTCAACAGGATCGGTTATCCCTGCCGCAACGGTAAGCACATCTTTCGTGACATCTTTCATCTCCGTCATCAGCCGTGCCTGGTAGCCGGGTGCATTTATCTCTGCGGAGCGTTCTTTTGCAAGGAACCCATTCGCAAGGAAGTCGCTGTTTACAGTTGAAGTTCGCTGCAGCGCCGCATAGGCGACATGGTGGTTGGTTACAACCAGTCCTTCAGGTGATACGAAAGATGCAGTACCTCCGTCCAACATGATGACGGCGCTGGCAAGACAAGGTTTGCCAGGTTCGTATATTTCCTGCAGGGGAATCTTTAACCCTTTTTTAGCCAGGTCAAGTTGTCCCAGCTGATTCAACATCCACATTCCCTCCTGTGCAAATGAGGATAAATTAGCGATAACGCAAAAAATCAAAACAATAAAATGCTTTTTCATGGTAATAATTTTTGAGTTGTAATTGATGATGATGGTCTAAAAAAGGATGCTCACCTATAATTTTTCAGCGGATACTTATACTTTGCATTTGCGTATTTGTTACAATTTTATTCACTTTTCATTATCTGCTTTTGGTCCTGAACAAATCATCACCTCTTTTTGATTCATGATAATCTACTCAAAGCGATCGCCAGGATCATTTCCGCAATGTACCTTTGCCGGTTATTCCCAAGGGTTTGCAACATGAAGTTATTCTGAAATCAGGTGCAGTAACGTTGAGATTCCCTAAAATTTCAAATCGGAATAATAGCGGTGGATCAGGTCTTTTTCATCGCTTGTTAGTTCACTTAATAATATGGGTTTATCCTGGGGCCTCAACCCTTTTTGGTTAATGCGGTTTATTAAACTCCAGTTTTTAATTGGTTTTTCGGGACTTGGATCTTTTGGTTCCGAGGCAGGCAAATCATAACGTGTGAAATCTATCACTCGCTCCGGTTGATCTTTGTGCCAGTCGTGCAGTAAGGCCAGCCGAAATTCTTTGTTCATAAACCACCTGATTTCAAGATTATTGTACGAATCGCCCAGGCCGCAACCCCGCTCAACAAACCGGTAATTCCAATCCTGATTGGTCTTGTATTGTTTTCTCCATAAATTGCCGTATTCGCCAAATGTAACAAAATGGGTATCAGGCCAACGCTCTTTTGTACCTGTCACCCACATTTCAAGGGCGCCGCAAATAAATTCTTTCCCGTACTCATGCACCAATTGGGCTTCCCAGATATTGGTAACCCAACCAAATTTATTGAGTTCAAAACCTTTATCGAAATGCAAAGACTGCGTGTGCATCACCTCCCTGTGTCCCAGGTCTAATCCCCACCCTTTGTATGTTTCGATCGGACCAACGCCCCGACGGCTGTTATAACCTGTAATTTCATGCCCGTTTGAACCACTTTGGCGGGCGCAGATAAAATCCATTGTCCAGCCATCAAGGTTCACACAGTCAATGAAATCGCTTTTACCTTGTGCCGGTTTGCAGAAATGTTCGGTGGAAGGATAAAACGGATACGATGGCGAACCATCTGCCCCGCCTCCGTCGATGTTGTGCTGACTCCATATCACCGCATGAGCGGTGTGTATATTTTCTTTTTCGGCCAGGTATTTTAAACTATCGGCAGCTAAAAAACCTCCCATAATTGATTGTGGCCGATAACCTTTGCCTACAAAATCCGTTATTATCTGAATCGCTTCTGTCATTTCCCTGTTCACCCTTTCGCGTGGCAGGTACATTGCAGGGAAATAGCCGGGGAAATACGAGACCTCATCGCCGTACTTTTGCTGACATTCAACAACGTAGTCGCGGATTTCGCGGTAGTTTTTCCGTTTATCTTCCAGTGCATTCAGCGTAAAGCCCCAGGTGAGACGGCCTTTGGGATTGTTCCGTGAAAATGCTTCCCGCATTGAACGGACACCATCAAGGGTATGCCATTCGGATTCATCGCGGGGGTGCAGCTTCACATCGCGCGAAACTTCCCACGGCGTGGTCCGAATCATGATGCACAGCGTGACAAACCTGTTTCCTTCGATCGTAAGGGGCAATTCAGTTGGGAATAAACTGTTCGGAGAACCTTTTAAAAGGCCCGGTCCTGCCATTAATGCGCCACCCGACAAGGCAGCGTTTCGAATAAATGAGCGTCTCTTCATGAAGTTTAAGAAATTGACTATTGGTTCTTCAAAGATAGGTTATTCCCGAATAGGAAGCAGACTTCCCCAATGAATGTGAGCAATTGTATTAATCTCTTTCACCTTCCATTGCAGCAAACCGGAAACCGGTCATCACAATCGGAAATCTGAGCGGACACGCCGCCGGGTAAGGTTCGGAGATATGTCCTTCATGAAAATATAAATGTCCTCTGCAAGATATAAGATGTCCTCCACGAAAATATAAATGTCCTCTGCAAGATATAAGATGTCCTCTGCAAAATATAAGATGTCCTCTGCAAGATATAAGATGTCCTCCACGAAAATACAAATGTCCTCTGCTTGATATAAGATGTCCTCCACGAAAATACAAATGTCCTCTGCAAGATATAAGATGTCCTCTACGAAAAAATTAATATCCTCTGCCAAATTATTAAGAGAGTGACCCGGAAAGTTGGGGATTTAACCTGCCGGATGAAGAACCCCGAAACAACAAAAAAACCCCTGACGGGATGACGAATAACCCGCAGGGATTTTGGCGTTGCAATGCCAGGGGGGACCACCCTGGTAGCAGTTATGATTATCTTGGCCGTGTAAATAACAGACCGCTTATCGACCTATATTGTGTACTGTTGGCACCGTAAGCCGATTTGACGTAAAGTTTAGAATCCATAGCAACATCAACTAACCCTGTTTTATCAGCGTAAAGAACAATATCACGTAGTTTACGGGCAGCTTCGGCTGCGGCATCGGCAGCAATACAAGCTGAATTAACACGTTTTAAATCCTCGAGCCTTGCCTTGAGCGATTCGATGGTGAGATCATTCTCATTGGGTTTGTAAGCCGACAGGATACTCAACATCACAACTATATTCCTGTAGTTTTCAATTTTGGTGTTAAAAGAACCGTTGCGAATTTTGTTTGTCCTGGCAGATTCCTCTTCATTACTGCCTTCTGCTGTTTTGGCAGGCGGTTCAATCTCCGTTGCCCGCTGGTTGCGGTATTCACGTACGAGTGATTCGCCTTGAGCGACCGTTTGCTCCGGCACATCTGAAATTCGCAGGCCGTTGATATAAACGCGTAACGAAAGGGTCGAGTACATCGAAAGCAACGTTTCTCGCTGTAATAGCGCTATCGCAGGCCCTTTCAGCTTCTGATACCCCCAGAAGAACTTCATCGCCGCTTGCTTTGACTTGTTTCTGGTTCTGAACCGAAAGCCGCGATTCCGACGGGTTGTACCCGGGTTGAAAGGTAATGACCTTTTCAGTTAAAACTTCCATGTTGTCGACATTCTGCTGATTACTCCTTTTACTTGAATTCATAGTTTCTGACTTTTGTTAGTTTATAAATAATTTTCATAATAAACCAAAGCTACTAAAGGTTCGATTAAATTATTGCATAATAATCGGATAGTTCCGGTTATATCCGGAACTATCCGGATATAAAGGGATAAAGAAGGTTTACAGAAACATTTTTACTCTTTTATTGGTTATTGATATTTTTCTTTTTTAATTTTGAGTGTCATAAATTGAGATTTAAAGTTAGTAAACGAAATCTGAAGAAGCCCCGGGAAACCGGGGTTTCGATTTTACCGGGCTGGCAGGACCCAAACCTTTCGCGGTGTTTTGTGAGGATTTGCAGCGACGAAAAAAAAGCGCGTCATAGGGCAGACCTGTTTCGGTGAATTACAACGACCCGGATAAAAAAAATCAGCATCGGATTTGCAAATTATATTTCTGTTTTTTAATTTTGATTTGTATTCAAAAGTTTGTTTTAAAGATTAGATTCAAGAACAAGAAGCCCCGGGAAACCGGGGCTTCAATTGTATAGGGATAGAATGGTCCGAACATTAGGATCAATTCAAATTGTTGTAGAAATAAAATTCCAAAGACTAATATAGGTGTATTATATTTCAGAAAAACCTTATTTTTTTTCAAAAAACCTTAGTAGCTCCGTTGTATCATCTTCTGCTCAAACCTTATTACCTCATTTATGAGTTTTGCTGAAAAGTACGGGCAATTTCTTAAACATTATCAAAACGCATTAAAAATAAGGTCAATAAGGTTATTGGTGTGTGGTTGGATATCTGGCGACTAAGTCCAACCGATTTTGGAATCGAACTTCAAAACAGATAACCTATGGATCTTAATATTTAGAAATTTAAAATGTAATTACTTAAATGATAAGAGAGTTAATCTGTTTGATGTCGGAATCATTCCACCGAAGGTGGATAAATTTTAATGACCCCCAATTTTTATTGGGGGTTTTCGCACGACTGCTGAACCGCAACCCGAAACGGGTTGAATTAAGCGTTATTCAATTATGGTGTTAATACTGATAAAAAATATTTGGTCTAAATTATAATTCAACCCGTACCGGGTTGTTTCCGCGTTATGTCCATTTCCCCCCAGTTTCGCAAGCTTCACTGGGGGTCAATAACATTCAACTCCTTCGGAGTTTAACCGCTGTCTGTAAAAAAACTGAATCTATTGACTTAAGCCTTACAATCGTCGCATCCGCATATTTTACCCTTGGCTTTATCGAACGCCTCCTTGCCTTCGGAAACCGAAAACCATACGAGTCCTGCGGCGCCGATCGCATCGGCATAAATAAAGCCCGTCAGTTCATAAATCAGGCTTGAAACAAGCAATACGACCGACATGTAGACACAAATCTTTGTGCAACTGGCATCCGAAATAATGGGTTCGGAATTCAGCTGTCTGCCCACTCTTTTTTTTGCCATCATCAGCCAGATCATCACAACGATCGAGACGATTGCAATAACAATGCCCCAAAACGTTGTCTCGGGACGATGGTGGTTGATGATGTTGATAACGGTACCGGTCAGTAAACCGATTGACAGCAGGTAAAAAGCGGTCCCTGTTATTTTGAGCGCCTTTATTTCAAAATCATTCTTCGGACTGTCCGGATTTTGCCTGATGCGTGTGATCATTACTGCAATACCAATACCCGACATCACTTCGATAAAGCTGTCGACGCCGAAACCAAACAACGTGAGTGTCTCATCGTGATAACCCAAACTCATCGATACAACACCCTCGATGATATTATAAAATATTGTAAACAAGCTTAATTGATAAGCTCGTTTATAAAGCCTGATCTGTTGTTCCATATTTTAACCCGCTTAAAATAACCTGCGCCGATGCCCGGATGTTGATCACAAAGCAGCAGCTTTCTGTTTCAGGCAACAAATAAAATTCGGGAAGGTTCT
>Ga0209123_1003577_pt1 | contig 11469 bp, 9 predicted proteins | sample BarGraIncu00431A_FD_184500 | JGI IMG/M metagenome (GOLD analysis project Ga0209123, IMG submission 184500) | Arctic peat soil microbial communities from Barrow, Alaska, USA - Barrow Graham LP Incubations 004-31A (SPAdes) (version 2) | ecosystem: Environmental > Terrestrial > Soil > Wetlands >...
GTTTTATTAACTGACTGAGATGAAGAAATTAAAGATTGAAATACAAATTACTATTTTAACCATCTGCATTGCAATTGCAGTGATTGTTTCAGGTTATCTGGCCTTTCAAAGCCTTTCAAAAATTGTTGATACCATTCACAAGGAAGCACGTCCCGATCTTAAATTACTATTGATAAAAGATATTGCAGCAGATTTAAACGAAGTAGAAAATACCATTCGTCTTTATAGCCTCACGGGCGATACAATTTATCGTCATCCATACTGGAAATTAGAAAACACCATTCAGAAAAAGCTAAATTCACTGGCAGAATATGCATTTCCCAGCTCGGATGACATTGGCAATATTGACTCTATCCGTCTGCTTGCAAACCGAAAATTACTGATTTGGAACGAAGTACAAAAACTTCATTTTTCCAAAGGAGATGCCCATAGTACTTTTTCAAGTCTTTATTCCAGAATCGACACTGTAATTATTAAAGACGACACGATCAGGTTTGTAGTGGAAGAGAAAAAGGGATTTCTCAAAAGAATATTCGGCAAAAAAGATACCGCCGTCAAGGCGCCTGTGATCATTGATAAAACCAAGGAAAAAGAAATTATAAAGCAGGAAATTGCAGGTATCGAAAAACTAATTAACGATCAAACCAGAGAATTGCAAATCAAAGAAATGATTTTGCTTGAAGAGAATATTCAACTAACTCAAACGCTGAATAAACATATTACGAGTATTGAGAACAGCGAACAACAACGTCTGGAAGCCAAAACTCAGGAAGCCGATTTTATGGCTGCTAAAACCTACCGGGGGATGGCAATTTTCACCATTACCGCTGTAATCCTTTTGCTAATTATCGTAATCTTGTTCCTCAGGAACCTCCGGCAAAACAGAACTTACCAGCAAGTTCTAAAAAAAGCAAAGACCGAAGCAGAAAGCCTAACTAAAGCCAAAGAAATATTTGTGGCAACTGTAAGTCATGAAATGAGAACTCCGTTAAACGCCATCTTCGGGCTGACCGAACAAATGCTTACGAAAACTGATTTGAATGAAATGGCTGCCGATTTGGAAGTCGTGTATAAATCGGCAGAACATCTGATTGCCCTGGTAAACGACACCCTAGATTTCTCGAAAATCGAATCTCAGAATTTAAAAATCGAGCTATTTGATTTTATGCCTGATGAAATTATCCAAGAGGTTCGCATCCTGCATGAAAATTCGGCAAAGAAAAAGGGTCTTGAACTGATCGCAAACAATACAGATAAGAAACTGACCCTACTGGGAGATCCGGTCCGACTGAAACAAATACTGATTAATTTGATTACCAACGCCATTAAATTTACCAATCATGGACAAATTATACTGACAGTTTCCGGCGAAGAAACTTCGGAACAAAATTACCTGCTATGCATTGAGATTATGGATACAGGTATTGGCATTTCAAAAGAAAACCTGCCTAAAATTTTTGAGGAATTTGTTCAATTGGATACCGATCTCACCCAAAAGCAGCGCGGTGCAGGATTGGGGCTGGCCATTGTAAAAAAACTGGTACTTCTCCAGAATGGGAAAATTGATGTCGTGAGTACTTTGGGAAAAGGTACTCGTTTTATGGTACAAATACCTTATCAAAAAGGAAATCCGGACAACATCAAAAAGAGATTGAATGAAAAGCTACCAATCCCAGCTTGGCTTAGTAAACTCCATTTTTTGATTGTTGACGATGAAGAATTCAACCTTTATCTGATCAAAAATATTATGCAAAAATGGGGGGTATCGATTACCGAAGCACATAATGGAAGGGAAGCCGTAGAATTCGCCATGAAAACCCCGTACGACCTTATTTTCATGGATATTCGCATGCCTGTAATGGATGGATATGAGTCAACAAAACTGATTTTACAGCATTGTCCATCGGCAATAATCCTTGCACTTACTGCCACCGCCAAGCCTTCAGACATACAAAAAATACAATTGGCCGGAATGCATGATTTTTTGCAGAAACCATTTGGTGAATCGGACTTGTTAAACATAGTTATGAAATTACTTCCGGAGAAAATTGAACCTACCAATCAAGAATCAATTGAAAAAAATACGACAATCGATCTGGAGGAACTAGAAAGATTATCAGGAGGAGACACTGCCTTTTTCGAAGAAATGTTAAGAATTTTTATCCGCTCAAGCGAAGACGCATTGGTAAAATTTCATCACGAATTCCAAAATTCCAACTGGGATGTCCTCTCAGAAGTGGCCCACAAACTTGCTGCCCCTGCAAAACATATACAAGCCAATACACTTTACACTAATTTGAAAAAGCTTGAAAATAGTACGGACAATAACCATACGCCCGAAATAAAAAAACTGATCATGGATATCGAAAAGGATATCAATCACATCAATTCAATCCTGAAACAAAAACTCAAGGAAGGGTAGTTCACAATAAATAAAATTCCTTTCAAACTTTTGGTAGAATTAATTATTTTCTCAAAATGAGAATTTAATGACCTGTTTCAGTTAAAATCTTACTACATTGCGAGTTCAAATAACGAATTGACTAAAAATGTCAGCGCAAGCCTTTAAAATATTTGTCGTTGAGGATGATGAATGGTACAACCGACTATTGGTACATACCCTTTCCCTCAATCCCGATTACGAAATACAATCCTTTGCCACAGGTAAAGACTGTCTGGCTAATTTACATCAGGAACCGGATATCATTACATTGGACTACAGACTTCCCGATATGAAAGGACTTGAAGTACTTAAACAAGTCAAAGAGATTAACGAAGACATCCAGATCATCCTGATTTCGGAACAGGACGACATTGAAGTGGTGGTTAATTTATTGCGACACGGGGCATACGACTACATTATTAAGTCAAAGGATATTCGTGAGCGATTGCTGAATACGGTCAACAACATCAGGCAAGGCAGTAAGCTCAAAAAGGAAATTGTGAATTTGCGGCAGGAGGTCAAAAATAAATATACCGATCAGAGTACCATTATCGGCAACAGTGCTGCTACAAGAAAGATTTATGAACTGATTGAAAAAGCTACACGTACCAACATCACAGTAACCATAACCGGCGAAACAGGAACTGGTAAGGAATTGGTAGCCAAAGCGATACACTACAATTCCACTCGGGCAAAACAACCGTTTGTCGCCATAAATGTTGCCGCAATACCTAAAGAACTACTTGAAAGTGAACTTTTTGGACATGAAAAAGGCGCTTTCACCGGGGCAGCATTCCGCCGGATTGGTAAGTTTGAAGAAGCCAATGGCGGTACTTTATTTCTGGATGAAATGGCCGAAATGGATATTTCATTGCAGGCCAAACTGTTGCGTGCACTTCAGGAAAAAGAAATTATCCGGGTAGGCAGTAACGTCCCTGTAAAAATTGATTGCCGGATCATCATAGCAACCAATAAAGATCTTCAGGAAGAAATCAAAAAAGGAAATTTCAGGCAGGACCTTTATTATCGGCTTTACGGACTACCCATTGAACTACCACCTCTGAGAGAACGTGAAAATGATGTGATTATATTGGCCAGGCATTTTATAAACTTATTCTGCAAGGAGAATAAAATGGCCATAAAAACTTTAACACCCGAGGCCTCATCCCGTTTACTTTCCTATCCATTTCCAGGAAATATACGCGAATTAAAGTCAGTGATCGAATTGGCAGTGACCCTTTCAGAACAGAATGAAATTACCACCGATCACATCATTTTAGGCAGAGGACAGGATTTAATAGATGACTTATTCAACGATGAATTCAGCCTTCGGGAATATGATATCCAAATCGTGAATAAATTTCTGAACAAATACGACCACAACATCAAACTGGTGGCCGAAAAATTGGACCTCGGCGTGGCAACCATTTACCGTATGTTGAAGGAAAACAATAAAGAATGAGTGCACTCCGTAAAGTCTAATTTTATGGAAAGGTTTAAAGTTTAAAGTTGCGTGCCGATCTGGAAGCCACTTCAAAGTATCCCGAGTGTTCGGATTGGCGTTAACTTCGTTCAATATATTTTATAACAATCTGATTATCAGAAAATATTTTAAGGCAATTATACATCAAAGGGGATAGATTAGGACCATGTGATCTATTGCCGGCTGGAGCGCCAACTTTGCCACTTTGCCAACTTTGCCACTTTTGCCAATTGTACTTTTCACTAAATGCAGATCAATGGTTGGTTTTTACAAGGCATATGATTGATTTTATTGAAAAAATACAACTGGCAAAAGTGGCAAAGTTGGCAAAGTTGGCAAAGTTGTCGGAAACTTCGGAAACTTCGGATTAACTCCTTATTCAAGGGGAGTGTACAAATTTATCCCGTTTTTAATATATATCGCACACCAGATAGGAAAAAGATACAGGAATGAATCATTTTGTAGGATTTGGAAACCGATATTGCTTATGATGCAACGTATGATTAAAGGCACAAGAAGTTAAACCACCAGGAAAGACTGCTTCAAATCTTTGATTATCAGCATGATTATACATTATAGTTAACGCCAATCCGAGGACTCGGGAACAACAAAGATCGGCACGCAACTTTACCCCGAGTCCTCGGGGAAACTTTGAACTATAAACTTCTCAAAGAAAATTGACTTTTCGGAGTGGGCTCAAGAATAGAGCAACTTCCATTTCTCGATATTCTCAAATCTGGATTTAATTTAATCAATTTGAGAAAATCAGGTCCTGCGGTCATAAATCCAAAACATTCATAAACAATCAATTAACCCAAAACACAGCGTTTGGCACAGGCATTGCAATGACTTATCCCGAAATCAAAAAGCATTAATTGTAATTTAAGTGCTATTTGATCTTTAAACCAAAAAATTTATTCACTTAATAAAAACTTATTATGGAAACGTCAAAAAACACACAGTTAGCGACAATCATTATTGCAGGTTTTCTATTGCTTATAGGGATTGGTAGCGGAGTATATGTTTATAACCAAAAAGAAGCAGAAATCAATTCATTGATGGCTCAAAGAACCAACACAAACCGAATGATCCAACAGAAAGACTCTATCGTGAGCGACATGGATAACACCTTTAATGAAATCGAAACTAATCTGAAATTCATTAAAGAAAAAAGAAATCAAATCTCCATGATCCAATCAGAAGGCGGCAAAAACAGGAAACAGTTACTCGTGGAAGACGTTAAACTGATGGACAACATGCTGGAAGAAAGCGAGAAAAAAATCGCTGAGTTGGAAGGAAAACTTAAAAAATCTGGCTTAAACATGGCTTCATACGAAAAAAGGCTTAAGGCTTTAACTGAAAACATGGAAAGTCAGACCATCGAAATTGCAGAATTGAAAAAAGTAGTTGAAGAAAAAAACGTCAATCTGGCTGTGCTCAATACAAAAGTGGATAGTCTGGGTCTTGATATAAAAGACAAAGTTGATTCAATCAACTACAAACAAAAAGTGATTGTTGAAAGAACGAATACATTAAACACAGCCCATGTTGTCAAGGGAACTTTCAAAGAACTGAAAGCAGAAGGCATTCTTGACCGTGAAGGTGGAATTCTTGGACTTGGCAGCAATAAAGCCATTCAGGAAAATTTTGATTCAAAGAATTTTACTGAGCTTGACATTCGCGACACAAAAACGATTCCTGTAAATGCGAAAAAAGCAGTGTTGATTTCAGAACATCCAAACAATTCCTATAAGCTGGTTGAAGAAAACGGACAGATTGCTTATCTGGAAATAAACGATCCACAAGAATTCTGGAGAATTTCAAAATATGCAGTTATCCAGGTAAAATAAATAATTGAAGTTGATTGCATCTATTTAAACTATGTATATATAAGGCTGTCTGGAATTTTTCCAGGCAGCCTTTTGCTTTTTATACTTAAGAAGAAACCGGTTTATTAAACTGAATTCGATCTAACCAGCACTTTGAAAAAGAAGCCTATTTTTCAAAAGTGGATTCATCATGAATCACTTCCATCTATTTACGAAAAGCAATCTACATTTTTGATGGAATCATTTGGACTCCTCCTTCTTCATTTCCGAAAAGAACGACAACTACGACAAGAAATGCCACTTGTCGTTCTTGTCGTTCTTGTCGCAAGCTCCTCCGGATATGCTCCCGCTGGTGCAGATTTGCAATCTGCACCTTTTAACTTGGGATTTTTAATCCCCTTTAAATTGTGAGTATAATTTTATAATTTTACGCACATTGAAAATTAAACATTAGCAACTCACAATATGCTAAAAGATATTCATCGGAGCAAATGATAAGTTTCCCGAAGTACTCGAGAGAGTTGGTGCTAATAGAAAAACGGATCACAGATCCGCAGTTAAGAAGTGCAGATTATCTGCTTGCCGGGCATTGTCATCGAGTTGATTGGTTCCTGGATATGGATTACCGGAAACACTTTCCCTGTCCGTGAAACATTGAAAGGTGAAGGATACAAGTTCTCACATCCGAAAGCTGCCTGGTACTGGCACAAAGGCGAATACTTCAAAAAATCCGGCAAACTGATGTCAATGGACGAAATGCGTGATGCCTGGGGTTCCGAAAAAGTGGAAGCCAGATATGCCAATCAAAATAATTTTATTCACTAAAACTTAACACAATGACTTACAAAAACGATCCACGAATGATTATAGCCAAGTTTTCTTCCTCATGTTCAAAATGTGGCTGCACAATTAAAAAAGGCACAAGCATTTATTACTGGCCATCCGACCGAAAGGCATATTGTGAAAAATGCGGCGAGGTTCCATACAATCAGTTCCGCTCATCAGCAGCAGACGAAGATGCTTACAATGGTAACGGTCCGTGTGCTTACTAAAGAGAAGAGGTTGTATTAAAAGTCAAATTATTCTCTGGAGAATTGAATATTTGAATCCAATCTCGAAGAGGTGTACAAGTAAAAAGAGGCTGTCTCCACCTTTTGAGACAGCCTCAAAATCAGGAGAAATATCTATTTTTTTTAGTCATGTACATTTTTTTATCTTTCTTCACGTCCGCATTTGACCTATCGTAGTGACAGCAACCGGGTAATTTGTCATACTCAACATCGGTTGCCTTCATAATTTCGGTATCGTGACCTGCTTTGATAATGGCCACTTCAACCTTTTTAACATCCGTTTTCGACTCATCAAAAGCAAGATCCAACACGTTGGGCTTTTAATCACAGTTTACTGAACGATCAGTTTTCGTGTGGCAGAGCCTTTTCCCGAAGTAACTTTAACAAAGTAAATACCTGCAGTCATATCTGAAGTATTTATCAGAAACTGTTCGTGACCGAAGCCGTTCTGGAGCTCTTGCTGCTTTATTTGTTTGCCCGTCAAATCGGTAATTGTCATAGTTAGTATTTCTTTGCCGGTGCCGTCAAACACAAGTTTGGCCGACAAATGGGTTGGATTTGGAAAAATTGTGATATTACTAACCGATGAAATTTCCATGATGCCTGAAATAAAAACGGTTGTGCGAACCGTATCCTGCACAGGCACACTCCAGTTGCCCTGCATATCTTCGAAGCGTATGGCAAACAAATGCGGGCCTGCTTCAAGATTATACGGAGTAATGGCAGTAGCCAGGTCAAACGTTTGGACAGGTGTGACATTTACCATGGTGTGACTGGCATAGCTGCCATCCCACCAGTAATCGTATGCGGCGATATTAGAACCGGAGGAAATGAAACGTTTGGTCACAGGCGCACTGTAGCTTCCGTTTTCATCCATCAATTGTAAGCTAATCGTGTGGTAGCCATTTGTAAGCGAATTGGTGGATAAGGAAGCGTCGAGTTTAAGGCTGGCGGAAGCAGTGACACTTACTGATGTGGCAGTACTTATGTCTCCGTCGAACCAGTATCGGTAGCCGGATATTAATTGGGAATTTAAAATGAAACGTTTGGTTACAGGCGAACTGTAGATTCCGTTTTCATCCTTAAATTGCAAGGTTATCGTATGGTAGCCTTTTTCAAGCGATTTGGCCGATAAGGAAGCATCGAGCTTAAGGTTGGCCGAAGCGGTGACACTCATCGATTTGGCAGTACCGATGTCAGCGTCGAACCAGTATCGGTAGCCGGTTATTGCCTGTGCACTTGCGAGGCCGGCAATACCCAGGATCATAACCAGAAGCATCATAAGCTTTTTTGCATTGATATTCTTCATATTATTAAAGTTTAACCGGTGAATTAATTCGACTGTGCTGACACATGGATATTAATATTCAAATTGCCATTTGCATCGGTGGAGGTAGGTATCGTTACGCTGGAATAATGCGGGTTGTAAGGCACAAACCCTGCTTTAGCTGCTGTGGCACTTCCGTAAATACCGCAATCGTGGCCATCGCTACCATATGTAATGGCTGGGCTGTTGTTGACAAGATGGTAGTCTTTGCTCCATGCAAAACCTTTAGCAGGTGCATTTACAAAAACGGTACTCATATCAACCCCACCCGTGCAGTTGCTGAATACATCCGGACCAGAGGTTGGAAGTGCATCACCCAGAAGGCAATTCGTGTAAACAGCGCCGAATTGATTGACAAAACTACTGCTTCCGGCGTATATAATGCAGTTAGTAAAAGAACCTGCGTCTCCTGGTGCTCCCAGAATGCAGTTGGTCCATGATACTGCAGCTGATAAGGATTGATTTAATGACATAACAATACATCTGTCTACAGTAGCTGAAGAGCTTCCCCAACCTGCATTGCTTATCCCCTGTACCATAATGCACTCATGAAACTCGGCGCTGACGGCTCCCGGCAAAGGGCCTCCGCCAAAATAAGCCCCAAAGTAAATGTTGTTCATAATACAACGTGTAAAACTAAAGTGCCCGGATTTATCAGGTGTTATCTGGTCATTCGAAAAATATACATTTGGCACGGAGAAATAAATTCCGTCAAAGGTACTTCCATCGGCATCGTCTCCTATAGCCAGGGTACCTGAAGGGTTAGATGAGGTGATAGCCCCCTGAATGGAGGTTTGGCCGGTTACCGATGTGGAATTGGCGTCAATACCCGCGCCAACAAAATGAAGTGGTTTGTAAAAGTCAAGGCTGTAAGTATCAAGTGCTGAGATTCCATGTACAACGAAAAGGCCTCCGGATAAGTAAAGATAATCACCTGCCGATGCTGCTTGCATGGCAGAGTCAAGGTCTGTAAATACACTGGCACTCGTACCGTGTTGTACCACGATAATCTGAGCTTTGCTGTTGTTTGCTGAGAACAGCAATACAACTACCAGTACTAAAAAGTAAATTTTACTCTTCATAATCGATTGGATTTAAGATTAATAAATAGAACCAGAAACTCAATTATTAATTAAAAATATGTAAACAAAAGTAGGGTTAAGAAAGTTTAAAATGTGGTAAAATAAATTCAGATGAAAAATATCTTTTATTTAAATTAGCTTGAATACATTATTAATCGGATGTGCTATCAGTGCTGTGTCAATGCCCTTTTAAGAGAGCGTCATGCAGAATTTGTTTAGGTATGTTTTTGAAAATGAGATGACTAAACAAGTTTGTGAAGACCGGATCTCGATTATATCGCATTGACAAGACACCAGGCAGCAGAGGCATAATAAAGTTGGTTCAATTTTTCGGAAACACTTTGGAACGAAATTATTGTGGAGTCGACGATCATCTGGTGGCGCCACTTATCAGTCGGGCTATTAAAAGGTTGTATAAGATTCTGTCAAAATGTACCTTGACATGAAATTGTCTGTGAACCACAACTTCTAATAACACCCAAATTTTATCTTCTTCATCAAAAACAGACCGTTCAGATATTAATAACTAACGAAAGATTATTCAGGATGAAATGCTCTTTTCTTACAATCGTAGCACTTTTTTTGTTTGTTTTCAATCGAATCCTATTAACATTCTTCTAGTTGGTTTTGACTCATAGAAGTGAAATTCTAGTTACACTCAAATTATCGGGTGAAGGTATTTACGCCAGCCGGAAAAGTAAAGGGAGCTTTTCTCCTTCCGGAAGGGAAATGAAAAGCTTGCTTCGCACTCGGTCACTTTCTCCGAAACTGACATTCGCCCATTGACTAGAATCCGTCTGGCTCAATGATGATTACCCGTAATTTAATTTTAACCGGCGAGCCAGAAGCCAAAATAAGATCCAAGGGCATGGACAAAATATCATGGGTAAATCAAATGTTGCAGAAAAAACAGCCAATGTTGCTGAAGTAGTTGAAGTAGTAGAAGTAGCTCCGGTTTTGACAATTGTGAAAGACGAAGTTGAAGCACCACGGAAGCTGACTCTCGATGAAAGGATCCAACGGGTGGAAGATTTGTCATTGCTGATCGACCGTTGGAAAACATTGAACGATTCACGGCGCAAGTTGCAAACCTTCCAGATCGGAGCTGATTCACTCAGTTCTGTGATCAGTTTGCGCGATTCAAATGGCAATGAGTTCAAAACTTCCAACTCAGCAGTGATCACCTCTGTTATCGACGAAATGAAACGGACACTGGATGTAAAAATACACGACGTTGAAGAACAAATTAATCTTTAACACAAGGGGGCGCTGTCGCGCCCCTTTTTTGTTCGCTAACTTAAAACCAGTCATCCTGAACTTGTTTCAGGATCCCACCAAAAACTCCAACCTACTAAAGCTCCCATAAAAGCCTTTCGGCATTTGGTTTCTGCTGGGATGGAAATCTACCTGGCAGCCTGTTTCCTGCTTTTTGGCTTTTTGTTTTGGTATGATCCGGGGAATAGTTACTGCTTTAATCCGAATAACGTTTGGTTGCCGATCTTCTCCTTTGGTTAGCACCGTCTCAATCGATACATTAACTCAAAACACCGTCACCCTGAATTCATTTCAGGGCCTGACCGGTAACAATATTACCCCAATCTCCTGGTTTACCTCCGTATCCATTTTGCCGGTGCAAATTTTCTACGGTTGACAGAATGTTGAGCCGTTAGTCCAAAATTATCTACAAAGATTTATTCTTAGATCGAAGGAAACCCGTCAAGGGATTTTCCCGGCATATCCTCTCTACAATCCGGTATTCCAGTTCCTCCCTTGCCACCCTTCATCAGAATAGTTAATCATGTATAAATTTTTTTATAACTTAAAATTCAACATTATGACAACTTTTGAAAAACATTACATCGGAAAAGGAACACAGGTAGAAAATCTGGACATCGTGAGAATTAGTAACTACTCAGGTCTATCATTTTTTCAATCGGTTACCAATTAAAGCGAGAATATCCATGTATGGATAAATCACTGTCATTTAATGCTAACCGCAATTAAACTATTACCTGGAAGATTTTATCTCTGCCTGTTGATCAGGAATTCCTTTTTAGCGGAAGAAAGATTGATTGCAAAACGAAGAATATCAAAAGGGTTTCCTCCCCTTTTAATAACAGTATCAACCACAGACCTTAATATGGCGAATATTTCAGAGCCACGTTCTGAGCGAAAATTTCCAGAAACTTTCTGCTTAACTTTTACATTGCGAATTGCACGTTCAGAACCATTGTT
>Ga0209123_1003578_pt1 | contig 11467 bp, 10 predicted proteins | sample BarGraIncu00431A_FD_184500 | JGI IMG/M metagenome (GOLD analysis project Ga0209123, IMG submission 184500) | Arctic peat soil microbial communities from Barrow, Alaska, USA - Barrow Graham LP Incubations 004-31A (SPAdes) (version 2) | ecosystem: Environmental > Terrestrial > Soil > Wetlands >...
ATCTAAATCGCAGGCGGTCACCTGGCTGCAGATAAACTGGTGGTTGTCTAAACGCGCCAATGCCGGCAGGCGTGCCGGTGGTGATGACGTCGCCCGGTTCCAACGTCATGAACCGGGAGAGGTAGGAAATCAAGATCGCGACCGGAAAAAGCATGTTGGCGGTATGCCCATGCTGCATCCGGACGCCGTTTAGCCAACACGACACGTCCAGCGACTGTGGATCCGCAATTTCATCCCGTGTCACAAGCCACGGTCCCATTGGTGCGAAACCATCCATGCTCTTGGCAAAGGTGGTCTGCGGCGGCGACACGTCAAACTGGAATTCGCGGGCGCTAAGGTCGTTCAGAATCGTGTAGCCCGCCACCATCGATAGCGCATCTGACTCTTGCACATCCTTGCCATAAGCGCCGATCACGATCGCCAGTTCTGCTTCGAAATCCAGCTTGGTCACAGCGGCCGGCCGCGGGACGGCAGCGCCCGGCGCGGTCACTGAGGACGGCGCCTTGAAAATGATTCGTGGCGTCTCGAATGGCAAAACGCCAGTTTCCTTCGCATGATCTGCGTAATTGCGACCGATCCCGATGATTTTTCCTGGCCGTGGTACAGGCGCATACAGGTGCACGTTCTTTAGCAGATCAAAGCGGGCGCCAGGATTAGCCAGTTCCGATTGCACGTGGGAAGCCAGCGCGCCGAACGACGCGCTCCCGGATTGCAGCAGGCGCATTATGCCGCCGCTCGGCGCTAACATGCCCGCCGCCGCATTGTGCTGCTGCGCCTCAAAAGCCACTGGCAGGTTGACAATCCACGCAGTAATGTCAAGGACGCGATCATCAACGACCACCCCGGTTAGAACGGATCGACGGTGTTTGCGATAAGTAACGACTTTCATGCGGGACGTTATTCAAAGAAATGATTCGCTATCACTAGCCGCTTGATGTAACGGGTGTCGTTGATCGAGTCATCCGCCACTTCGCTATGCAGCGCGTCGATGAGATTCCGCATGAGTACCCCAAACTTGCGTAACTCCTGAGCAAATCCCTTAAACGCTTTACCGGACACCAGCCTCGAAGATTCGAGGCCGCCTATGCGTTTGCCAAGTGATTGACTACCGTATACAAATTGCATATGAAGTTCTCCCGTCATTCATGGTTCGAGAATTACCAAGCTTCAAGCAGGATGGACTCGATCGCTGCCGCGTCTGAAATTGGGCGTGGGTTGTAGGCAAGGCCGCGTTCATGCAGCGTTTTTTCCGCTACCGTCCTAAGGGCGTGCAGATCGATTCCCAAATCTCTTAACCTGGTGGGAACATCTGTGCTTCGCTGGATTGAGCGGATCCAATTGACAAAACCTTCGGTCGCATCCTCGGATTCCCTGGCGATGCCAAGACGACTTGCTGCCGCTGTCAGTTCTTTGACGGCGAAAGGTGCATTGAATTGAACGACATACGGCAAAAGTACTGAATTTACTGCACCATGCCCAACGCCGAACGTGGCGCCCAGCACGTGACATATCGCATGATGAAGGCAACTGTGTGCAGCCGCCAGTACCATACCCGAAACGTGAGCGGCTATCAACAGCTCTGCCCGAGCTCCAACCTGGTCCGGTGCACGCGCCACATTGCGCATGGCATGGTCAAATTGAACGATGCCATCGAGCGCCAATATCGACGCGATTGGAGTACGACCCTTTGAGTAAAGGCCTTCAATGCAATGGGCAAGCCCATTCATGGCAGTCGACAGCATGATGGAAGCAGGTGTAGCAAGGTTGGCAATAGGATCGAGCAAAATGACGCGGCTGGCAAGTTGGGGGTCCCTGAACAGCAGCTTCGTGCCTTGCGATGTCCGGATTCCGAACGATGGAGTTGCTTCGGCGCCGGATGCGGTCATGGGAATGGAAAGGATGGGTACCTTGATTCGCACCAGATCAGGAGTCATTACAGTTTCGGGCGGTATAAAGCGCGAAGCGTGCTGCTCCAGTGGCGCTCCTTCCGCCAGAACCAACGCAACGGCCTTAGCCGTATCCGATACGCTGCCGCCCCCGACAGCGATCAGGGAATCTATGCAGTTATCACGCGCTAAGTTGGCAATCCGAGACACGGCTGGAATAGTCGAATGTTGCGGGATGTCATGAGCCTCGAAGAATTCAAATTCTCGGAGCGTGCCGTGCACATCGGCGTATAAAGTGCTGGACGCCATCCGCTTGCTCGACAGTATTAGGGGTCGCCGACATCCCAGCTTGGCCAATTCCTTTCCCAGTTCGAAGACAGCGCCGGGTTTGGCCACCACGCGCGTACGCAAAGACTGATGCATGAATGAAGTTTGCACCCCCCCTGATGTAGCTCCTTGCGCGACCTGTAGATTTTTGGCCAGTAGTGCGAAATTCATTGTCGGTCCTTGCATGACACTGCTCTGTTGGAGATTCAAATGGCAACTTGGAAGTCATTTCCATGAAATTTCAGAGACCATCGGTTTTACTCATCGCCGCGCACCGCAGACATGCAAAGTGATCTGCCTGTCTCCTAGCCCGCTGCTTTTCTATTGCTGCTTGACGCAGCCGACAGAAGAACTAATCATAATATTGAAGCCATTCTAGGTAGTGGTTTTCGCTGGACATAGACTGTGATTGGGAATATATTGTTCTCTATTTGGAAACAGTGAGTCAGACATGGACCGATTAAGAGCGATTGAAATATTTTCTGAAGTTGCACGCGGACGAAGCTTTTCCGCAGCGGCGGAGCGTTTGGGAATGGCGAAGGGAAATGTCACCAAGAATGTGAAGTGGCTGGAAGAGCAGTTTGGAGCCCAACTACTTACCCGCACGACCAAGAGCGTGAGCCTCACAGATGCCGGGGTATTCCTGCTGGAAGGGGGGCAGGATTTACTCGACCGGTTTGATTTGGTGGAGGCGGATGTTCGCGGCGCAGTCAGTGCTCCGAAAGGTACGATCCGGGTCGGCACGCCACCCTCGTTTGGCGCAGTGCATCTGGTTCCACTGATTACGTCCTTTTCAGCACTGCATCCAGAAATCCAGTTCGCCATGCATTTGGATGACGGCAGGCTAGACATAGCCGGCGAGGGACTTGATCTATCCCTGCGCATCGCCCCTTCATTGAAAGACACCAGTCTGGTGGCCCAGAAGTTGGGTAGTGTTCCACAATTGCTGGTTGCTGCCCAATCGTATCTGGGTGCCCAGGGCAAGCCAAAAACCCCCGAAGATTTGTCGACGCATGACTGCCTGGTCAACGCGTTGAAGTCACCAACCAATTTTTGGACATTTACGGGACCGGGAGGCAAAAAATCGGTACGAGTTTCCGGTTCGATGCGCTGCAACTTTGGCGAACCGTTGCGACACGCGGCAATTCTCGGGCATGGTATTTCGATGCATCCCAACTACATGGTGGCAAGGGACATTGAAGAAGGTCGGCTCAGGATCGTGTTGCCGGCTTACCGACCAACCGGACTCGACATCTACGCAATGTATCCCAGCCGACGAAACATGCCCGGTCGGGTCAGGCTATTCTTCGATTTTCTCAAGGACCGTTTTCAAAAGACAGCTGAATGGCAAACTGACCTCGATATCGAAAAGAAAGCCTAATTGCTATCAAATCCGATCATGCCAGATCGAATCAATCCCATCTGAAATATCCTCTTTGCGGCAGTCTGCAGGCACATCCCCGGTGCCTGCTTGTAGACGAGGACATGTCTGTCTTTGCTTATTGAACAGTCATCTAAAGGAGCGCTGTTTGAGTGACGTTTTCTGGCAGCTCACATGAGGATGGGGCCTTTTTGACGACGACGGTGGCAACAACTTCTGTTTCGATTTCAGAAACAATCATTTTCGACTTTCACCGCACATTTCAGTGTCGACGTCCATATACTCGATCCACGGAACTGCCTGGTGATCTGACATCACTGGTTTGCAAAACATGGTCATTGCGTACGGCCGAAGCCAAGACGTCTCATAAGGAAAGAAACTACGCAGAGGCCAGTAAGTTAGACAACGATTTGATCGTTCCGTCGCCTAGATGAACCAAGCAACATCTTGTCTGCAAAGTTACTGACTACTGAGTAATTGAACGGAAGCTTCGTGCGAAACATTTTTAACGGTTGGGTACATGAGTAAGCTAGATCAATCTTCGCCAAATCCTCCGGATGAAGCTGAACTGGAATCCGCCGCGCGCGAATGGCGAGCGCAGCACTATGATCGTGAGATCCAGAAGGTCCCTGAACGGCGTCCTTTTGTGACCGATGTCGGGATCGAGGTCAAACCGGTATATACGCCGTTGGATGTTGCCAAGAGCGGGCGCCCTTTTCTTGAAGACATCGGTTTCCCAGGGCAATACCCATTCACCCGTGGCGATCGGGCTGGAATGTTTCGCACCGAGAACTTCGTAATTTCCGCGTACTCGGGTTTTGGTGAGGCGCAGGACTGCAACCAACGCTTTCGCACTCTGGTGGATTGGGGAGCCGAGCAGTTGCTCGTGGCGTTGGATCTGCCTACTCAATGCGGGTACGACTCAGATCACGAGATGTCGACGGGCGAAGTGGGCCAGGTAGGCGTCGCCATCGATTCCTTGGCCGACATGGAGGCACTATTCGACGGGATTGATTTCGAGAAAATCAAGCGGGTTGGAACTTTAGGAAATTCAATTGGTCCGATTGTTCTCGCCATGTTTGCCGTGCTCGGTGAACGGCGTGGCCTGGACTGGAGCAAATACACAGTCAATCTGCAAAATGATCCACTTAAAGAATACATAGCACGCGGGACGCAAATCCTTCCTGCCGAAGCAGCAGCGCGGTTGGCGTCGGATTGTGTCGCATGGTGTGTCGAGAATGCGCCTGGCTGGTCGCCAATGACGGTATGCGTCAATCACATTAATGCCGGCGGCGCAGGCTCCAGCAGGGCAACGGCCATCGCTCTGTCGAACGCTATGCATTACATCGACTTGCTCTTGGGAAAAGGGTATAGCATCGACCAGGTTGCTCCGTTGCTGCACATGTTTCCGGATGAGCGCCATGACTTTTTCGTGTCGGTCGCCAACCTGCGGGCCCTGCGTCGCACATGGGCGCGTTTGATGAAAGAACGATACGGTGCCACCCTTCCAGAGGCGATGGCCCTGCGCTTGACCGTCTATGGTCATGGGCAAGAAACGCTGCAGGAGCCACTGAATAATATCGTCCGCATCGGCTTCGGCACGCTGGCATATGTCTTGGGTGGGGCGTCTTACGTTTACATCGCCTCTTATGACGAGGCGGTGTCCACTCCCACGGAACAATCCGTCAAGGTGGCCTTGCGGACACAGCAGATCATCGCCAATGAACACGGGTTCACCGACACCATCGACCCGCTCGGCGGCTCCTATTTTGTGGAAACGTTGACCAATCAGATTGAGGGTCAAATACGTGACGCATTGCGAGAAATCGACGAAATTGGCGGCGCAAAGGCGGTCATTGACACGGGCCTCGGCAGAAGATGGATGACCGAAGGCGCGGTGCGGCGTCAGCGCGCGCTCGACAGCGGCAACCGACCATGGGTCACGGTCAACAAGTGGCCGCAAGCGCCGGATGTGCCTAACACGGCATTTCGAATCGATGCTCAAACTGTACAGAGACAACAGCAGCGCGTTGCGGACATCAAAGCCAAGCGGAACCCCGCTCGGGTTGCGGCCGCGCTCGCCGAAATTGACGCCGCTTGCCAGACAGGCGCCAACATGGTTCCTCCAACGATAGAGGCCGTCAAAGCTTACGCCACAGTTGGTGAAATTTGTGAACGATGGAGGCACCACTTCGGCGTCTTCGAACCATCAACGAACTTTTAGGGAAAGCTGCATGTCCGCATCAGAAAGGAAAATTCGCGTCCTCATCGCCAAGGTGGGGCTTGATGGTCACGACGTGGGCGCTCGAGTCATCGCGCGAGGACTTCTCGACGCCGGTATGGAAGTGATTTACACAGGCGTGCGTCGAACGCCCGAGCAAGTGGTGCGTGCCGCGCTCGAAGAGGACGTAGACGTAGTCGGCGTCAGCATTCTTTCTGGTGCCCATTTGACGCTGCTACCGCGCCTGCGGCGATTGCTTGATGAAGGCGGCGCAACCGACATTGGACTAATTGCTGGCGGTGTGATACCGCAGGAAGATATCGGGCCCCTGAAGGAGGCTGGTGTGACAGAGGTTTTCCTGTCAGGAACTACGGTGCAAAACATAGTCAATCACATTTCGGAGCGCTACGGCGATCGTATATGAACAAAGCAGCTTCTCTCGGGGCTATTGCCACCCAGGCGGCCCGTCATTTCGCAGGGCGCGCGTGCCTGACCTACGGAAACCAGAATTGGACGTTTTCTCAGTTTGACGCTCAAGCAAATGCTATTGCTGTCGGATTGGCCACGCAGCTCGCCAGGGGTAGCAGGGTGGGCCTCTTCATGGCGAATCGTCCTGAGTACGTGCTGATGCAGTTCGCGTTGGAGCGAGCGGGCTTGGTGCGCGTACCGTTAAACATGCGTTTTACTTGTCATGAGGTTGCAGCTATTTTGGAAGATTGCGGGGCGGCTGCGGTCTTCTTTGATAGCGTTACTTTTGATCGGGCCTCCGCGCTGGCTTCGAAGATGCCAGATCTCTGGTGGTGCCAAGTCGACCGAAACGAAACTGCTGGCGGCACAGACTGGTCGACGTTAATACAAAGCGTCGGGCAAGTGCCCTATTTGGCAAGGTCTGACGACTTGTGCACGATCAACTATACGTCTGGCACCTCTGGGAAGCCCAAGGGTGTGATGTTGACGCAGGGTAATTGGGCGGCGCTGTATCGCAACATGCTGATTGATCGGGACATGCGCCGCGATGATGTGGTCGGGCATGTTGGGCCTCTCACCCACGCAAGCGGCACTTATTTCGTCCCGTGGTATCTGCGCGGTGCACGCAACGTCATCGTTAAAGACGCATCGATCGATGCCCTGCTTGAGGCGATTCAGCGCGAACGGATTACTGTGTTTACGTGCGTACCGACCGCGCTGACACGCATCGTCAATCACCCCGATATAGAGCAATTCGACCTGTCGAGCCTGCGTGCCATTGGATATGGTGCAGAGCCGATTCCGTCCAACACGCTGGAAAAAGCGCTTGACCGCTTTGGTCCGATTCTGACGCAAAACTACGGTCTGACTGAAGCGATGATGACCGTGACGACACTGGGACCTGACGATCATCTGGTGCCAGGCACAGGCGGGGCAAAGTTGAGCCCGCGCGTGGGTTGTATCGGAAGGCCGTATACATTCGTTGAGGTGGTGTTACGAGGTGAAGACGGCAAACCGGTTCCGGTCGGCGAGGTTGGTGAAATCACCATACGTTCCGAGCACGTCATGCATGGCTACTGGAATCGGCCCGAAGAAACGGAGAAGGTACTGCGAGACGGTTGGTTATGGTCCGGCGACCTTGCACGCTGCGACGAGCAGGGATTTATCACGATATCGGGCCGTAGCAAGGACATGCTGATCAGCGGCGGCTTCAACATCTATCCGGCCGAGGTCGAGGCCGTGCTGACCAATCACCCGTCCGTGCTCGAAGCGGCTGTCGTCGGCATTCCGGATGACGAATGGGGCGAGATCCCGATCGCATTCGTTGCAATGGTGCCGGGCGAGACGCTTACCGTCACGCAACTGGTGGGTCACTGCAAACCTCTGTTGGGGTTCAAGACGCCCCGTTACTTCCGCTTCATGAACGCCATCCCAAAAAATGCGAACGGGAAGGTCGACAAACCAAAATTGAAAGCGCAAGCCCTGACCATAAGGGAGACTGAAAATGTCTGATCAGGATGTGGTGATCGTGTCAGTCGCACGCACGCCTTTCGGTCGTTTTGAAGGGGTACTTCGAGGACTTGACGGCCCGGCACTTGGAGCGCTCGCCATTGATATGGCTGTGCAGCGGTCTGGCATCGGAGCGAACGCCGTAGATGCCGTCTATGGCGGCGTAGGAATGTTGTCGTCAGCGATGTTGACGCCGCTGCGTCAGGCAGTGCTAAGTTCCGGACTGCCAGTGACCACACCGTCGGCCGCTATTGATCGCGCGTGCTGTTCGGGGATGACCGCAATCGGAACGGGTTTCAAGGATATTCGGCTTGGTGAGGCGACCGTGGCTGTTTGCGGCGGCTTTGAGTCGCTCAGCCGCACACCTCTGCTGTGGCCGCGACAGCACGCACAACGCTTGGGCAATGTTGTCGTAGAAGACCCACTGTTGATACGCGGCCGCGTGGTGGACCAACCAATTGCCGTCTATTCCGGTGATGAAGCGGTTCGGCGCGGCGTCGACCGCGAGCAACAGGATGCTTGGGCACTGGAAAGTCATCAACGCTACGCGAAGGCGGACGCAGAAGGATATTTTGAATTTGAACGGTTCGCAGTTGAAGCACCGAACCCCAAAGGTGAGATCACGCCGGTGACGAAAGACGAATCGCCGCGCCCCGACACGACGCTTGCGAAACTGGCAAAACTCAAACCCGTCTATGGCGGCAAGACCGTTACTGCGGGTAATGCCCCCGGCCTTAGTGACGGCGCAGCCTTTCTGGTTCTTTGTCGTCGTGATTTCGCCAATGCGCATGGACTGGCGCCAATCGCGCGGATTGTCGACTATGTCCAGGTTTGCGGTGGACCGACATCCGGTACTTCGACGCCAGCAACCGCCATTGACCGCCTCGCCGAACGCAGTAAATGCGACGTGTTCGGCTTGGATCTTATTGAAATAAATGAAGCGTATGCAGCCACGCCACTTGTCAGCACGCTGGCACTTGCCGACGGTGATATCACAAAGGCCGATCAACTGCGCAAGCGCACAAATGTTCATGGTGGTGCGGTAGCGCTCGGTCATCCGCTTGGTGCCAGCGGCGCCCGCATCGTGATGACGCTCATCAACGGACTGCGCAGGCGTGGCGGCGGACGTGGTGTCGCCGCGATCTGTGGTGGTTTTGGGCAGGGTGACGGCTTGCTGATAGAGGTTCAGGAGTGATCCGATGATGGAAGGCGCAATCGACATAAGGCACGTAGCGCGGACACTCAGCCTTGTCGAAAACAGACGCCCCGAAGCGCAGTCTGTTTTGCGCGATGCCTATGCGATGGCACGACGTATTCCGGTCGTTGGCGTGACGGGGCCACCAGGAGCGGGTAAATCGACTTTGCTGGACCGGCTCGCATTGCACTGGGCTGAGAAGGGGGAGCGGGTTGTTGTGATTGCGGTCGATCCTTCGAGCCCCTTTACCGGCGGCGCAGTATTAGGCGATCGCTTTCGTATGGACAGGGCTAGCGCCCATCCCCGGGTGTTTGTACGGAGCCTTTCATCTCGTGGCCAGGTCGGCGGGCTTAGCAGAGCCGTGCAGGATGTCGTCACAGTGGTCGCCGCGTTGAACTTCGATCGTGTCATCGTTGAGACCGTTGGCAGTGGTCAAGCCGACGTCGAAGTCGCGACACTGGCAGACTGCGTGGTTGTTGTATCGGTTCCAGGGCTGGGCGACCAACTTCAGGCGGGTAAAGCAGGTATTTTGGAAATAGGCGACATATACGCGGTCAACAAGCGTGATTTGCCCGGCGCGGATACTGTTGCCGGACATCTCAATGCCAATCTTGACCTCATTTACCTTGGACAACCGGGCATTAACGAGCCTAGTCAGGCGCAGGGGCATGGAGCGCTTAATGCTAATGCTGCGCTTCGCCGCCGTCATGGTTGTGCTGCCGAGCAATTACCGTTTTGGCGTCCGCCTGTGGTGAAGGTGAGCGGCACCGACGGCGCAGGCGTGGAGATGCTGGGCAACGCGGTCGATGATTTCATTGGATGGCAGCGTGAAAGCGGTCGCGAAGGGGGGCGACGGGCCGAGTGGCTTCAGGGGCACATCCTTCGACTGGCATCTGGGCGCCTGCTGGCGCAGTCCCTGCCCGAGAATGCGGCATGTTCTCTATCCAAACTGGCAGAGTCGGTCAAGCAAGGCGGTATGACCCCCTATCAAGCGGCAGGATGTTTGCTCGACGCTTTGTTCATTGCATGGCAAGAACAGTCTGAAACGACAAAGGATGTGCCGGCGAGGGACGAAACGCCACGTTTTTAATTGTTGCCTGAAAGTACGACGATGAAAGCTGTTTATTACGAACAAAAAGGACCTGCGGGCCAGGTGCTACGTTGCGGCGAGCGCCCCCTGCCCGAGCCACAGTTTGGCGAGGTGCGAGTGCGCCTTTATGTCTCAGCTGTCAATCCGTCCGACACCAAGGGGCGCGGTGGCTTCCGCGGCATGCTGGCCATGCCGTTTCCGTTGATCATTCCGCACCAGGACGGCGCGGGTGTGATCGACGCCGTGGGGCCAGGAGTAGACCAGGCGCGAATCGGACAGCGCGTCTGGGTATACGAGGCCACCCTCGGTCGACCCTTCGGCACTTGCGCCGAATACACAACAGTGCCCGAGCACAAGGCCGTGCCCCTGCCTGACGCTGTCGATTTCGAGGTTGGTGCCTGCATGGGCATTCCAGCGATGACGGCACACCGCTGCGTGCTGGCCGATGGCCCGATCAACGGCAAGACGGTGCTTGTGCAAGGCGGTGCCGGCGCCGTCGGTTTTTACGCCGTGCAAATTGCCAAACTCGAAGGCGCCCGTGTGATCGCCACCGTTAGCCGCGAAGAACAGGCAACACAGGCTTGGCTCGCCGGAGCTGACCATGTGATCAATTACAAGTCCGAGGACGTTGCGCGCCGGGTAAAAGACATCACGGGGGAGGACAGTGGTCTGGACCGGGTGATTGAAGTGGCCTTTGGTGTGAATCTAACTACCGCTGTGGCGCTGCTCAAGACTAGTGGGGTGATCGCCACCTATGCCTCTGATGCCATTCCCGAGCCCGTCGTTCCGTTCTGGCCCATGATGGCCAAGAACTTGACCGTGCATTTTGTGCTGGTGTACGCCATGTCGCGTCAGTCTCATGATGAGGCCGCTCGCTACATCACGGAAGCCCTGCAGGCGGGAAAATTTAAGCACCAGGTATTCGCGCGATTCGACTTCAATCGTGACGAGGTGGCGGCGGCTCACGAGGTGACGGAAAGCATGACCCACATCGGCAACGTATTGATCGACCTCGCATGACGGCCTTGATCGCTAGTCGTCACCCCTTTTGGCGCCATTGTTGCCGTAGCGCGGCTTGAGCAGTCGAAGGTAAATATCGATCAACGTCGGCGTGGGCGCATCTTCGGCTCTGTCGCGTTGCCGGCTACCGAACGTGGTTCTGGTGGGAGCGGAGCCGGTTCCTCAGACTGGACGGATTCGTCCTGCCAAAGCATAAAACTGGTCGGCAAACGACATCTCGGAGCAGCCCTGCATCATGAACTGGCCTTTTCGAATCATGTGCATCAATTCAATGCCGGCCAAGACGCACTTCGCTGATTGAAAGGACTTGAAATTGAGCATCGGCTTGGTAACGCGTTTGACTGCACGATGGTCTTGCTCGACGATGTTG
>Ga0209123_1003582_pt1 | contig 11462 bp, 12 predicted proteins | sample BarGraIncu00431A_FD_184500 | JGI IMG/M metagenome (GOLD analysis project Ga0209123, IMG submission 184500) | Arctic peat soil microbial communities from Barrow, Alaska, USA - Barrow Graham LP Incubations 004-31A (SPAdes) (version 2) | ecosystem: Environmental > Terrestrial > Soil > Wetlands >...
CTGATTATAAAACAAATAGATACGTTAAAATCATATGTAGAATAAATTTTCAAATAAACCTAAAGGCAATTAAAAGCTTTTAGGTTTATTTTTTATTTTAAAAAATTGTAACGTAAGTTACCGTTTTATATTGTAAAAACTAGTATTCTATTATTAAAGAAGTTAATAATATTAATTATACGTTAAGACAGATATTGAATTAAAAAATTAGGAGGCTTACTTATGGATGCAATAGATTTAATGATGGATGAGCATAAATATATATCACGAGGATTAAAAGTATTTAGGAAATTAAGCATTGAAATATTAAAAACTAATACTGTTGATTTTGTATCTTTTGAAAAGATGATTTTATTTGTTAGAAATTACGGTTGTTTTATTTAAAAAGATGGAAACTCAACTAGGCGAAAAGATGGTGAAAGGCCCCTTATCTGGAATGTATATAGAACATGATTTGGGAAGACAACACATAACACTTTTAGAGGAAGCGCTTCTACGAGTTAAAAATGGCGACTTAGATTCACAAGTTGATATAATTGCAAATTCTATATGTTATAGTGATTTATTAACAAGACATATTAAAAAAGAAGATACATTAATTTATACCTTTGCTAGAAGAGTTTTAAGTAAGGTCGACATTGAAGATATAAATATAAGTTGTGAAAAGCTTGAATCCCAGGCGACTAAAAATCACTTACAAAAGGAATATATAGATGCTTTAGAAATGCTTGAGAAGAAATATAATATAGTTTCTCCAAACGATAAAAGTACTAATTAAATAATATATACCTACAATTAATAATATTTTATGATTTGATTTAAATCACATTTTTATGGATCAAAATCAATTAGAATTATGTTATTGAAACAGAATTTCTAAAAATGGATTTATAAAGGAGATTTTAAAAATGGATAATAAAAAAATTGAAAAATTAACTCAAGTTTTGCAAAAACTAAATCAAGAAGGTGTAACTGAAGCTTTAAGAAAAGAAGCCTTAGACATTGTTTCAAATATAAGTCCTGTTGAACTTTCAATTGCAGAGCAGAATTTAATAGAAAAAGGAATGAAACCTCAAGATTTAAGACATCTTTGTGATATACACATGGAAGTTTTAAAAGGCGAACTTGATAAAATTAAAACAAAGATTGAACCAGGTCATGTTGTGTATACCCTTATTGCTGAACACGATAAAATCCTTGAATTCTTGACACAACTTGAAGAAGTTAATTCTAAAATTCAAAAATCCGAAAAATACAATAACAGTTTAGAAGAAATTAAGGAATTAAAGACTATTATATTTAATATATTAGATGCAGAAAATCATCACCAAAGAGAAGAAAAAGTGTTGTTTACTGAGATGGAAAGCAGAGAAATTACTGGACCAACTCGAATTATGAGAATGGAGCATGAGGATATAAAAGCTAAAAAAGAGTTTCTAAAAGTGGCAGCAGAAGAGGCCTCTGAATTAAACTTTAATGAATTCAAAGAAAAAGTGGATGAATCAGCAAAATATATTATATTTAACATGAGAGATCATATATTTAAAGAAAACTATATTCTATATCCTACAGCAATAGAATCTATACAGGGAAAAGACATCTGGAATGATATGAAGAGAAGATGTGATGAGATAGGTTATTGTGGATTTACACCTGAAGCGTAATTTAACATTCTCACCCTACATTCTTTCTAGATTATGTATTATTAGTCAGCATAATCTTCTTTTGCTGACTAATAATTCTTCTTATACTTTTATCCGAAAGATAGTACCCCTGCGCTAAATCTAAAATTTCAACACCTTTTATATATTTTAAATAAATTTCTACATTTCTTTTTTTTAAAGTATCTCTTGAGCCACTTTGTTCTCCCCATTTCTTTTTTTCTTCTTCTTTTCTGGGTATATATAGATATTCTCCATCCACATATTCTTGTATTACTTTTACTATATCAATCGGTAAAACGTCATATACATTAGTATATTTCATATCTTTACTCCTCCAAAAATTTATTTTTTGTTGAAGCAAAGACCAAAAAAACTGTTACAAATCTACGTTTGCAACAGTTTCCATTCTTATATAAATGAAATAAATGAATGAATGTATGAAATTATCTATTAAATCACCTGATGCTGAATAATTGCGCACTAACTAAAGCTCTTTAATTTAAATCAAAAAGAACTTAGCAAGACCATATATTTAAGCATCAGCTATTTTAATAAAATAATCTCCAAGCAAAGCATAGCCGATTCAGTTCTTATGGCCTTCGCAAGGAGTTTCTTTAAATCCAATTCACTTTTGTAAATCATACTGTTCACACCTTTCATAAATATTAACTTCTAATTATATTAAGAAATAATTTATATTATACTATCTTTTTTTGAATATTTCAATTAAAACCATGAAATATAGAGAGAAAAGCTTCTCTTCTATGCTCATAATCATTACAGAATTATTTATTAGATTGAATGTTTATTTTAAGATATGTTATGATTTCATTAGAAAAGAGGTGCTAGATTTTATGAAAGCTTTTATTAAAAAGCAAGAGTATAACTATATAAGAAAGCGTCTATATGATTTAAGTAATGCTTTCAGAGTTTGTCTAGATACTAATATTATTGAAGTTACTAAAGCCTATAAGCACCAGCAAATATTAAATATTTTCACAAATTTATCCGAGGAACAGAAAGAACTACTTGATATTAGTAAATTGACAACCACATTACATATCGATAAGTATTTAGTTGAATTGAATGAATATGTATATGGAATGCCAAACATTACAAATGCTCAACTTAGTAGATTGTTTAAAAAGGAAAAGAAACTTAAATTACCAAACCTAAATGCACAAGATTCAAAGAATGTATATTTAGGTTGGATTAATAACTCCATCAGAAAATTATTCATAGCTTATAATATGGATGGTAAGCTTATAGGTATGGCTTGTAGAATTTCAAATAATGATTCTAATAACGCTCATAGATGTGTGCTTTGCAATCACTCAGCTGGCGAAAATGAAGTAAACTTTGTTTCACCTATCTGCAAAACAACTGGAGAAGATGCTTATAGGTCAATTGGCTTTGATCTATGTTTAGATAGCAAGAAGTGTAACGAACGAATTGTAGCAATCGAAAAACTTGAGACACTTTTAAAAAATGTTAACAATATAAAGTGATTGCGGCATGAATATCAAGACCATCTCCACAGGTGAAAAAAACCAAGACATACGTCCAGTGTCTAATGTTATTGCTAAACTGTGGCTTTGTGGATAAGTTGCATTAAAATAAATAAATGTTTATCCACAGTTCGCTCATATATTTAAGGTATAATGTGGACAATGTCTATTGATTGTATTCAATTTACACCTAAAACGAAAAGAGTTAGTTTAGTAACATATGTTACCGACAACAAAATTGTAAGGTTGTATAATAATCTCATAAAGCGGGCACGAACGGTGCATACAAAAGAAAAAATGGAGGTTATTTATATGGCTATGTTTTGTTATCAATGTCAAGAAGCAGCTAACTGCAAAGGTTGTACGGTAAAGGGAGTTTGTGGTAAGACTGAAAGCCTCGCAAAGGCTCAGGATTTACTAATTTATATAACTAAAGGAATATCTATATACGGAGCGCGCGCTAGAGAAAATGGTATCGTTAATAAAGAAGTAGATACTTTTATAATGGAAAGTTTATTTGCAACTATAACTAATGCAAATTTTGATAGAAATGTATTTATTGAAAGAATTAGAAAAGGTTTAAGTTTAAGAGACGGTTTAAAGAATCAACTTCTTAAAGCCGGTGTTAAGTTAAGTGATAAAGGCGAAAATGCTAGCTGGCTTAAAAAGATATTTAATACATTTGGATTTAGCAAAGAAGAGGAATTAAACTTACCTGATGCAGCAGTTTGGTTTTCTAATGACTTAAAAGCATTTGATGAAAAAGCAGCAACAGTCGGCGTACTCTCAACGCAGAATGAGGACATAAGATCTTTAAGAGAGCTTCTAATTTATGGACTTAAAGGAATGGCTGCTTATGCTAAGCATGCCAATAACCTTGGATATGACGATGAAGGACTTCATGCATTTACTCAAAAAGGATTGGCTTCTACTTTGGACGATACCTTAGGAGTGAATGAACTTGTAGCTCTAGTACTTGAATGTGGTAAATACGGCGTAGATGCAATGGCACTACTTGATAAAGCAAACACCACAAGTTACGGAAATCCTGAAATAACAAAAGTTAATATAGGAGTTAAAACTAATCCTGCTATATTAATTAGTGGCCATGATTTAAAAGATATGGAAGAGTTACTTAAACAAACTGAGGGCACTGGAGTGGATATATATACTCATAGTGAAATGCTCCCAGCTAATTACTACCCTGCATTTAAAAAGTACAAACACTTGGTAGGTAATTACGGAAATGCATGGTGGAAACAAAACCAGGAATTTGAAAGCTTCAACGGGCCAATACTTATGACTACAAACTGTATTGTGACTCCGAAAGCATCTTATAAAGATAGAATATACACTACTGGAGTAACAGGTTTTCCAGGAGTTAAGCATATAGCTGATGGAATAAATGGGAAAGCGAAAGATTTTTCTCAAATAATTAAACAAGCTAAAAAATGTGCAGCACCTGTCGAGATTGAAAAAGGTGAAATAGTAGGAGGCTTTGCTCATAATCAAGTAATAGCTCTTGCCGATAAGATTGTAGACGCTGTTAAAAGCGGAGCAATAAAGAGATTCTTTGTAATGGCAGGCTGTGATGGACGTATGAAGAGCCGTGATTACTACACAGAATTTGCACAGAAACTACCAAAGGATGCAGTTATACTTACAGCTGGTTGCGCTAAATATAAATATAACAAATTGAATTTAGGTGATATTGGTGGAATTCCAAGAGTACTAGATGCTGGTCAATGTAATGATTCATATTCATTAGTTGTAATAGCACTTAAACTTAAAGAAGTATTTGGACTCGATGATATAAACGAACTTCCGATTTCTTATAATATTGCATGGTACGAGCAAAAGGCAGTTATAGTATTGCTTGCATTATTACACCTAGGAGTTAAAAATATTCATTTAGGACCAACTCTTCCAGCCTTCCTATCACCTAACGTAGTAAAGGTATTAGTTGACAGCTTTGGTATTGGTGGAATAAGTAATGTAGATGATGATATAGATATGTTCTTCATGGGTGTTTAACACTTAGAACTTAAGGATTAAATTCAAAATAAAAAGTATGCAGAATTTTTTCTGCATACTTTTATTATTACCAATTAATAAATTCTTCAACTTTAGCTTTTTCGCCCAGGGTTACATCTTTTAAAACCCATTCCTTAAACACTGGGTACCCTGTTCTATCAACAATGTACCCTATATGTTCTTTTCCTCCTGGTGCATCTACGTCCATATATTTTTCAATGTATGAGTAAGTATTCTTTATTATTTTAATAATGCTTTCCTCGTCTACCCAAGTTATAAAATCTTGGGCAAGTCTAGGTTTTTTCTTTCCTGTCCTGCCCATTATCACTAGCTTATAGTATTTCTTTATGCTTCTGCTCCAGGCTGATGTTGGACATTTTCCGATGCATTCTCCACATCCAATACATTTGTCATGATCACGTACCACTTTAAAATTCTCCATTTTAAGTGCTCCTGTAACTCTCTTTTTGCAGTTATTTACACAGGATTTACAACTGATGCACCTGTAAAATTCATATTGCGGCTCTGTCATCCCTATAATTCCAAAATCTTGCATTCTAGCTTTTATACAATCATTAGGACAACCTGTTAATGCCACCTTTACATGGTAGTCATTAGGAAAAATTTCTTTTTCTATTTTTTTTGCAAAGTCTGTTGTATTATAATTTGCAAAAGGACAGACATTTGCTCCTATGCATGCTGAAATATTTCTAGTACCCGCTGCTGAGTAACCGGTACTCGGAGAAATCTGATTTATTTCAAGACCTTCAATTACAGATTGAACCATTTTGTTAACCTCTGGTATTTTGTTCATATTAATATTAGGTATCTCAAAACCCTGCCTTGTAGTTATATGAAGAGTTCCATCTCCATAAATCTCTGCTACCTTTTGTAAGACTTCTAAATGTTTAGCCTCTATTTGCCCACCAGGTACCCTTATTCTTATAGCCGTTTTACCTCTTGTTTTAGTAATTCTATATGCATTCTTTTTAAGTAATTTAGTATTTATATCCATAATATTCTCCCTCCTAATCTACTAAATGAACTGCATCTAAATAGTTAAAAACAGGTCCCTCTAAACATATATACGTATCATCGATTTTGCAATGTCCACATTTTCCAACTCCACAACACATCTTTCTCTCATAAGACACCCATATATTTTCTTCTTTTACTCCTTTTTTTATAAATCCAGCAACCGTAAATTTCAGCATCATTGGAGGGCCTACTACAATAACTTGCACCTCATCCATATCAACAACTGGAATGCCTGCAATATATTTAGTTATAAGTCCTACAGTTCCAGTGTAATCGTCACCTGCACTATCAACAGTTAATGTTACGCTTATACTCTTTTCCCATAACTTAAAATTATCTTTAAATAAAATATCACTTGGTGACTTAAATCCTGCCATAACATTAAAGTCCTTACACTCTTGTGGATACTTCGCAAAATAATCCACTATTCCTTTTACAGGTGCAAGGCCTGTTCCACCCGCAGCCACAATGATTTCTTTACCTTTATATATATTCACATCAAACCCGTTCCCATAAGGACCCCTTAAAAATAAGGTTCCCCCTACAAAAAAACTATGAATTACGTCTGTAACTGTGCCGACACGTCTTATTGTAAGATCCACATAACCATCTCCTATTTCACTAACAGATATAGGAGACTCACCAAATTTCGGTATGGAAACTTCGAAAAATTGACCTGGCCTTACGTCACCAAAGAACTCCATTCTAAAAGTATAATCTGTTTCTGTATGCTTCTTTATATTAAGTATCTTAGATTTAAAAGGCAAATATATGTTTTCCATTTACTCCACCTCTTCCATAACTTTACTTAGTTTATTAACACAGCTAGAGAACGATATATATTCAGGGCATATATCGTCACATCTACCACACCCTATACACATATGATATCCAGTTCTCTTTTTAAAATCATAAACCTTGTGCATAATCTTAAATCTCATTCTATCCTTTTTATCTTTTCTAAAACCATGACCTCCTGCCATATCACTAAAACCGTCTACATGACAAGATGACCATATTCGCCTTCTCTCTCCTACATTCTTATTGTCTTTCGAGAAAACATCTTGCATAGTAAAACACGAACATGTACCACAAACAAAATTACATCTTCCACAGGCGATACACCTTGAAGAATACTCCTCCCACATTTTTGATTTGAAAACTCTTTGATCTAAGTTTTCAGGTATAGCAACCTTTATATCATTACTAGATACATACTCAGGTTCTACCACAATTGCACATTCTATATCTTTATTAAAATAATTCATTAACTCCTCTGATTTGCACTCCACAAAAACTTCACCGTTTTTAATCTTAGTATACATATCATATTCTTCTGTCTTATTAGACCCCATACTGGCACAAAAACAGTTTTCGAAACTATCACTACAACCCATAAGCACAAATTTAACTTTTTCTCTTAAAGTTTTGTAATAATAATCCTCGTCCCCATTTCTTAAATAAACTTGATCAAGCCTCTTCATTGCATGTATATCACAGCTTCTTAAAAAGATTAGTATTTTCTTTTCATCTTCTTTCGGCTCTTTGCATTCATCTTCAGTAAAGTAAAATAATGTTTGAGTAATCGGAAGTATTATTTCTTTTGGCGAAAAAGTAGATTTACTATTAAATTCTATTTCTTTTATACTTTTTATTTCCTTATATCTAATAGTATCTGTGTCCGCAAAAGTTCCTTTTCCCTTAAGCAATACTGGTGCATATACCTTATATTTATCTCTTAATCTTTCAAGATGCTCATCAAACTTCTCTATTTTTAACTTAAATCCCATAAATATAATCGCCTCCATTATAATGATTTTATTTAATTATCAATCTATGTTAATTAATTCACTATTAAAATTAAACTTAAAACTTCTTACATTCATTATATTTTAAGCAAAAATAAAAGTATGTGACTTCCATCACACACTTTTAAAATAGTTATTTAATTTTTCTCTATTTACTATAAATTTTCTTTTTTCAATTTTAACCATGTCCATTATTTCAAGCTGTTTTATTGCCCTTGAAATAGTTTCGCGAGAGCTACCTAACATATCCGCTAAATACGTTATGCTTATCTTAACATCTATTAACGTTCCCTCATGAGTTTCTACTCCATAGTCTTTTGATAGCTTCCAGAGTTTAGCTGCCACCCTTTTGTCCATCTTAGTAGGAACTGTGTTCTTAATTTGTCTATATAACCTTCTTATTTTCTTACTCATAGAGCAAAGCATCACTTCTGTGAGCTTAAAATCAAGCTTCATAATATTTAATAAGTCTACTCTTTCTATGCTTATTATTTCACTATCTTCAAATCCTTCACAATTTATGGATGAGCTGTATTCATCAAAATTAGCATCATTTACGATTTCACCCCTGTTTAAAATATAAACGACTCTTTTTTGACCCTTTTCTGATAACTTGTACATGGTTACCTTCCCCTCAAGGACTATGTATATAATATTTATGCTCTGTCTTTCAGCAAACAACATTTGTGATTTTTTCAGCTTTGTTATAATAACACTCGCTTTAATTAAATTTAAAGTTTTATCCTCGATGCGTTCAAACAAAGGAAGATCTTTTAACTGCTTAAGCGTTACTTGTAGCATTTTAACTTCTCCTCATGATCTCATTTTAGATATCTCATCATTACAAAAATATTAACTATACGTTAGCACTAATATCTCAATAATTTGTTATCATTATTGTTTCTATTATATAACAATGGATTCTAAAATTAAACATAAAAATGAAATATATATCACTTAGCGAAACATCACGCTATATCGTAATATATACTTTTAATACTACATTCTATTTTACTTTTCTTTTGATATATACCAATATGCTGCTCCAATAAATACAGCTCCACCTACAAAATTTCCCAAGGTTACCCAAATCAGATTATGTGCTAACCCACTTATTGAAATTGCTGCAGTATGTGGAATTAATAATGCTGTGGTAAGCAATGTCATATTAGCAACGCTATGTTCGAAGCCTGTAGTTATAAATGCAAAAAGGCACCAGAATATCATTATCAGTTTCGCCGTTTCTTCCTTTAATTTAACAGCACACCATACAGCAAGGCACACTAACATGTTACATAATAAACCTTTTAAAAATAATTCCATACTTGGAGTTGCCATTTTACCTTGTGATGCTTTTAAAATAAAAGCTGCTGTACTTCCTTTTGCAAGTCCTGCCCCTACAAACATTAATGCAAGAATTATTGAGCCTACGAAATTACCTATATAGCTATAAATCCAAATATTTATTGAATCAAACCATGAAACTTTCTTTTCTAAGGATCCAATGGTCATAGTCATATTGTTCCCTGTAAAAAGCTCTGAACCAGCCATTATTACTAGACTTAAGGCAATTCCAAAGGAAGCCCCCATAACAATCTTTGTAGCTGGTGATTCCGATGCCGCTAATAATCCACCAATAGTAAATATTAATAAAATTCCAAATCCCACATAAACACCTGCTAAAGCTGACGATGTGAGGTATCTCATTTTGCTTTTCTTTAAGAGCTCAGACTTTTTTACCGCCGATATAGCCACTTTGTTAATTTCTTCACTAAACAAAATATATCATCTCCTTAAATAAAGTATAAATATAATGTATCATTCTAACAAATAAAAATATGTGACCAATCTCACGTATTTTAAAAATTATTGGCGATCGATTTCACTTGTTAATTCATTTATTTAACAGCAGGTGTAATTGTTGGAGCTGCCGATGGAATAGCCTACATGACTTCACTCTCAAATTGCATAAAATGGTTTCCAGAAAAAAAAGGTCTTATATCTGGACTTTCTATAGGATCGTACGGAGCTGGAAGTTTAATTTTTAAATACATAAATTCATATGTCATCAATTCTAATGGAGTTACAGTAGCCTTCTTATGTTGGGGTATTATAGCACTTATATTGGTAGTTGGTGGTGCACAGCTTCTCAAAGATGGACCAAACGTTAATGAAATATCAAAAAATACTAATTCGAGGGTAGAGAATTTTACATCAACACAAATGTTAAGGAAAAAAGAAGCATATTTATTGTTTGTTATGATGTTTACTGCGTGTATGAGTGGGCTTTATCTTATAGGAATGGTTAAAGATATTGGAGTACAATTAGCAGGGCTTACTCCTACCGTCGCAGCAAATGCTGTGGCAATGGTAGCTATTTTTAATACTGCCGGAAGAATTATTCTGGGAGCTATATCAGATAAAGTAGGAAGGTTAAAGGTTGTACTGTTTGGTTTTATAGTAACAGCGTTAAGTGTAATAATAATGGATACAGTTCATATGAATTTCGGCATATTCTTCACTTGTGTTTCCGGAATCGCATTTTGCTTTGGTGGGAATATCACTGTTTTCCCATCAATTGTGGGAGAGTTTTTCGGATTTAAAAACCACAGCAAAAATTATGGAATAATATATCAGGGCTTTGGACTCGGAGCACTATCAGGATCCTTTATATCAAGTATGGCAGGAGGCTTTAAATCAACATTTATGGTTATAGGTATAATGTGCATAATTTCAATTGTTATTGCACTTACCATAAAGGTGCCTCGCTCAATGTCAATGAGAGGAACAAGTTGTTAATAATAAACAAAAATAAAAAACCATCAGAATTAAAAATCTGATGGTTTTTTACCCTTTCATGAATAATACAAGAATTTATTCATGAATACCTTAATATATGAATCTTTACTTAAAGAATTTTTTCAATTTACACAAAATTAATTTTCTAAAACCTTACCCTATTCCACAGTTACTGATTTAGCAAGATTTCTTGGCTTATCAACGTCGCAACCCTTTTGAATTGCCATGTAATAAGCTAATAATTGTAATGGAATTACTGATATTACTGGTGCTAGTATATCCAATACTTTTGGTATATAAGTTACAGAATGAACTGATTTTTCAATTTCAGTATGACCAGAAGGTGCGAAAGCATATACTTTTGCTCCTCTAGTTGAAAGTTCACGTATATTACTTACCATCTTACCAAATAGTGCTTCTTGAGTTGCCATTGCTATAACAATAGTTCCTTCTTCCATAAGTGCTATTGCACCATGTTTAAGCTCTCCTGCTGCATATGCATCAGAATGGATATATGATACTTCTTTAAGTTTTAATGAACCTTCGAGTGCTACAGCATAATCAAGTCCACGTCCTATGAAGAACATATCTTTGTGCATATAAGAGATCGG
>Ga0209123_1003583_pt1 | contig 11455 bp, 7 predicted proteins | sample BarGraIncu00431A_FD_184500 | JGI IMG/M metagenome (GOLD analysis project Ga0209123, IMG submission 184500) | Arctic peat soil microbial communities from Barrow, Alaska, USA - Barrow Graham LP Incubations 004-31A (SPAdes) (version 2) | ecosystem: Environmental > Terrestrial > Soil > Wetlands >...
GCTCCAACGCAAGTCGTTCGAATGTAAATATCCACGAAAGAGATCATAATCGCCCATTTTATTAACTGGGGGATACTCTGGGAATGGGACATAAGGCAGTTGAAAAATCATGGAATTCTCAGGAACTGAATGTTCAATCTGACTAACGAATTCTGCATCATTCTCGTAACTCGCTCTGAGACCACTATAATCAGGTACATAGTTCACAGTCGTTTGATCGAAAATTCCGACTACTAAAATAATAACAGGCAAGATTAACCTCACCCATCTACGTCTTCCATATTGGCTAGTATAATTAATGAGTTTATCAACCATCACCCCTATCGCAAACAGTGAAACGAAGGCAATAAATACAACAATCCTATTATATCCTCTAATTTGTGGTGAAATGATCAGTGCAAACAGCGTTCCAAATCCGCCAATTGTTGCGAGTAGCGTACCCGATATGTTTAACACAGCAAGTTGTCTTAGTACCAAAGTTTCTCGAGTAACCGCCACGAAGGTACCGAAGATTGCCATCGCTATGAGCACAATAAATCCACTACTACCAATAATACCTAATGTTGTAGAACTATTTTCATTAACAAGAGGAGCTTTTGCTTCATATAAAGCTTTATCCTTAGCAAATAACCCAATCCTATGACCTGAGACAGGCAATAGCATTTGGGTTATTTTCAATCCATAAATTTCCGAGCCAATTGGGCTTCTGTATGCAACTTTTGAATTAGCCCCATAGTTATGAACATAAATAAGATTAGGAACCAAATTTAATATAACTCCGAAACCCAGGACACACACCAATATCATTGTAGCAATAATATGAGAGAATTCCTTATCTTTAACAAATGTAACAAGACCAGCAACCAATAGAAAAAAACAAGCAAAAAAAGTGTAATAAACACCCATACTCGACGAAACTAGGCAAATGAGAGCACTCAAGACAAACCTTTTTTGTCGGCACCAATCTCTAATTCTTACTGGTATATCGGAATGCGACACAATTTCACCGTTAATGATCCAAAGACTAATCATTACGAGCAGCGGAACCTGAAAATAAAAAGATAAGAATAAATGCCTTTCGCCTCTCCAGAAATGGTACGGAAGAAAACTATACAGCAGGCTTAAGCTCATCGCAACTGTCCTAGAAATGCCAAATTTCCGAAATACATAGAGACTAGTAATCGTTGTCAAAAAAAACGTTAGAATAAATGAGAAGTTTAGTATAAGACCAATTTGTTGGGTGAAGAAAGACAAAAATTTTACCCAAAGTAGAGTCAATCCATCTGAACTGGGGTAGTCATACATGTTTGCTCCAAAGGGAGCACCTAAAAACTGGTTATTTAGAAACCACCCGTTATCAACAATTCCTTTGATGTAAGTTTGAGTAAAAATACCATCTTCAAGGTAGTTAAATGGCACTGTTAAATCTGATTGCCATAGTCTCATGACTACAACCAAAATTACTAAAGTTAGCAGGGTAGCAATCGCATACATTAAAACAGATTTATTTTTGTTGTCCTCAAGTTTTAACTGCTGCATTCACCTATTTCCCTTCTATTATTTTTAATCAAAATGACAATGATAATGTGGAACATTAAATCATTTTGCACAAATAGGAGCAATTTTCTCGTAACAACCCCTAATAAGACTAATTTATTAAGTTATTATGCTAATAAATTCCACACAGTTTTAGTAATACCTTCTCTAAAACTGTCAACTTGTAGGATAATTTACCTATTTATGTATCTTCCTTAATAAAAAGAAGCTTGAACCCATTATTCTACGCCAATTAGTCGTTTTGCATCGTTAAAAATGTAAGAGCTCAGCTTCAATAAATATTATATTTTAGCATCCAACTCCTGAATACTTGAACAATTTTTTAACTTCAATATTTTTAGAAAACACATTACGCAAATCAAAAAAATAGTCATTTTTCATAACGGCCTTAACTTTGTCGAGATAGGCACCTCTGAACTGATGCCATTCAGTCATAAGAATAATGGCATCGGCCCCCTCCGCCACTTCATATTCGTTTTTACAATACGTAATGAAATCCTCTGTATCTTTTAATCTCCATTTTGCTTCCTTCATGCCCTCAGGACAATAGGCTCGAATTCTTGCACCTGCACTTATAAGAGCACGAATAATGTCTATAGAAGGTGCATCGCGTACATCATCGGTTTCTGGTTTAAAGGATAAGCCCCATATTGCGAATGTTGCGTTCTCAATGGGAACCTCTTGTGAAAGCGTATCAATAATTCTTTCACTCATTTTCTGCTTCTGCTTTTCGTTGGCCTTGATGGCAGCTTCAATGACCAACATTTGCTCATCATATTTATGGGCAATATCTGCGATTGCCTTGGTATCCTTGGGGAAACAAGAACCTCCGTAACCGGGACCAGCATGTAGGAATTTAGGGGAGATTCTACCGTCCATTCCCATACCCCTGGCTATTTCCTGAATATTAGCACCCACCTTATCTGCCAGCAGCGCCATTTCATTGATAAAGGAAATTTTCACGGCTAGAAAAGCATTGGAAGCGTATTTAATCATTTCCGCTGTTTCAATGTTGGTAATCAGAAAGGGTGTTTGATTGATGTAGAGCACATCATATATCTTTTTCATAATCTCAACTGCTTTTTCACTTTCAGTTCCGATTACAACTCTGTCGGGCGTCAGGCAGTCGTGAACCGCCTTACCCTCACGGAGAAATTCAGGATTGGATACGATGTCAAACTCAAAGCTGACGCCCCGTCTATCAAGTTCCTCAGAAACAATGTCCCGCGCCATTTTTCCGGTGCCGACTGGTACGGTAGACTTGTCTACAATGACTTTGTAACCGTTCATATATTCACCAATGTTTTTAGCGACAGCTTTAACATATTGTAGATCAGCGCTTCCATCATCCTGAGGAGGTGTACCAACAGCAATGAAAATGACATCGCTGTTTTTAACCGTATCCTGTATGTCAGTAGTAAAATGTAGCCTATCTGAACTGACGTTTTTGTCGAGTAGCTCCTTGAGCCCCGGCTCATAAATTGTAAGGATACCCTTTTTCAGCTTTTCAATCTTTTTAGATACTACATCCATGCAGGTCACGTTCATGCCGAACTCCGCCATGATAACGCCCTGTACAAGACCGACATAGCCTGTGCCGATAACACCTATATTGAACATACCTTGGTCTCCTTTTGAATTTCCTGTCTATTAGGATTTTTCACCCTATTTGCAATCTGGTTAATGCCAAATAACTTTTTCAAATACTTTACGCCTTACTTCTGAGACAAGTGGCACATAAGAAAGATATAAAATCCCCCGCCACCGTCACCACTCGCCCTATCGCCACAGCTAGCAATAAATCGGTTTCAGCTACCACACCTTTCAACAAAAATAACAGAACCAATTCTCTCACACCTACACCGGCCGGCGCGCCGGGTGTAAGCATTCCAACGAGCCAGGCAATGACAAAAGCCCCGACCAGGCCCATTATCATCCCAGCAGTTAAAGAAGCTGGTGAAATGAGTGAAAGCACTCCAACAAATATAGATCCGGAGACCATTAGAAATAATACATGCCCGCCCAGCGCAAATGCTATTGACGGTCCGAGCCAACGTCTAGCCGCCACTCCCACGACGATTAACACAACAGCAAAGGACACCAACGAAGCTAAGATGGGGAAGCCCTGCCACCAGACAGGTAGAGCCAAAAAGCCAAACAAAGCGCCAGCGACCGTGAGCTGCCCCAGTTCCCACACGGAAGATTTAGCTAAAGCCCAGCCAGGGACTCCAGCCGCCATGCCCAACGCTTGCCGTCCCGCGAGATGAAGTATATTGCCCGGAGCATATTTTGCGAGTTGCGACATACCATAAATATGGACAGCTTGCCAGAACCCAAGCGGCGTCCTTAAGAACTTTAAAATTTGCTGCCATGCCAAGACGAGTGTGACATTCATAATGGCGTATACACTGGAAAGGACTAAGAGTACCAGCCAATCGGCAGACTGTAACCGCGACAGGTCAAGCTTAGCGCCATAACCAATCAATCGTTTAACCACAAAAACCACGCCAATGAGTGCAAGTAAGCTCCCCACCCAAGATAAAACTAATTTTACTTTATGGAGAAATTCTTCCTGCTCTAACGTTTTCATGTAATTTAACCGCCTATCATTTGTAGCTTTATTCATTATTTTAGCGTTTAAAAATAGTGATCTGATTAGCACCTATTAAAAGTGCCGATACAAAACAAGCCTCAATCCAGTCCGATTGCCCGCCTTCTCAAGCGCATTGCGGTTGAATAGGTTTCCTGGTAATTAGTAATTATGCATACGCTATTTGCGCATATACACTACCCACACAAAGGTATACGGCATAGATATTTTCCGAGATTCTTTCTCAGGGTCTTGTTCTGCACAATAACATCGTCCACGGCATTGGACTCTTTACTTCTAACACATCAAAATACCGATTTACGAGAAGCAAAAATTCTTTTTTAGACCAGTTCTGCCTATGGCCAGGAGTATTACCTAAATTGGAGATGTATTTCCCTCGTACCAGATTGAGTATACGCCAAAGCGGTTCACGAGGTACGCTCAAAATCACATGGCTCTTAGCAATCCTTTGCAATGCAATCAAACCTGCTTCTGGATCTTCCAGATGTTCGAGAACCTCGCAGCAAACAATTAAATCTGCAGAATCATGATCAGCTACAAGGTCATATATATTTCGTTTTTGGAACACTGAATCAGTTAATCCCAACTCAGCCGCATTAATTCGAGCTATATTAATTACTTTTTCGGAAAAATCGGATCCCCTGACCTTCATATTTTCTTGCTGCCAACGCAAAACCCAATACCCCTCGCCACATCCGATTTCATGAATATCCACTGGTTTAATTTTATGGACAAGCTCACTTAAGGCATTATCAAATCCACGCATAATGAGCCTGATGATGTGGTTTTTTGAACCATATTTATCATAGGCATTACCTACGACCACTCCATCCTCCATTTCGCCCCGTGAGATTCTCATAGCAAATCCTCCCAAATTTTCATCCAACACTGCCCGGTCTTTTTGACCTATGCTCATCTAATACTGAAACGGCCTTTAATAAAATTTTATTTTCTACCATATAATCTTCCAAAATCAATAAGTTTTCTTTTTCTTTTTCTTTTGAACACTCAATCTTCCTCACTCTATATTGCACATCCTCCAATATCTTGCGGTTGGCCGCGATAATATCTGCTTGCAATCCGACAATAAGGATTTGTACACCTATTAGAATCAAAACAGCCGACAAAATAAGGGACTGAATATGTCCATCGCCTGTGCCGCCTATGTAGTAGACGAGAAACCGAACGTCCAAGGCAGCACCCATCAGAAAGACAACTGTTCCCCATGTGCTAAAAAATTTAAGGGGCTTGTACATCATAAAGGAACGGATAATAACCGAGGCCGAGCGTTTCATGTAGACCCACATGTTTTTAAACAAGCGGGATTCCCTTGTCTCTGGATTGGTTCGAATGGGAACGGAAGTCAGAGCAATTTTATTGTGCCCGGCCTGAATGATCGTTTCCAATGTGTATGTATATTCATTTACTACGTTTAAGCGCAACGCTGCCTCACGGGAATAGGCGCGAAAACCACTGGGGGCATCGGGAACCTTGGTCCCCGATGCCAACCGAACTATCCAACTTCCAACGTGCTGGAACTTCTTTTTCTTCCATGAAAAATTCTCCGTCTTGTCAATAGGGCGCTCACCGATAACAATATCTGCCTTTCCCCCCAGAATCGGACGCACCAACTTTTCAATATCAGCACCACAATACTGGTTGTCCGCATCGGTATTCACAATAATATCCGCGCCATGGTGCAAGCAGGCATCAATGCCCGCCATGAACCCTTTCGCCAAGCCCTTATTTCGCTTAAAGGATACTATGTGGTGAAATCCCAATTTCCTTGCCACTTCAACGGTTCTATCGCAGCTACCGTCATTAATAATTAGATATTCTATCGTATCAATTCCGTCAATTTGCTTGGGTAAATCCCCATAGGTTACCGCCAAGGTCTTCTCCTCGTTATAGCACGGGATTTGAATAATAAGCTTCATGATTATTCCTCCACCACTTCAATCTTTGTAATTGGAATTCCCATTTTTCTTGCATCTGTTTTTCCTTCACTAAAATCCAGTGGCGACCATGTATCGCTTTCTATTGTTATTTCATGCTTCCATTCATTTCTTAGCAATTCTTCAGGTATCTTTAGATCAAAATATCCGTCCGTATTTGTCTGCGCTGTAATATCCTCCGACAGAATTACCTGCTGCCCGATTTTGAATGAGACATTAATTTTTTCATGTTGGGTGAAAACAAACGGCGGCAGTGCACAGTGGTGAATTCGAATATTAGTTGTCCCTTTAGGTTCAAAGTATAGCGTGAATGAAGATCTCGGACCAGACCAAGCAAAACCTTGATTTCCATTTTTCTCTAAATCATAAAATCCATGAATATATTGTAAGTCTTCCGTTTGCATATTAATAATTGTTTTCTTCTGAGATATTTTATAAATATATAGATTGATACTCTCCTCCTTCTGTTGTAAAGGATAAGCCCAGCTACCTGCAATTTCTCCTGACGTTGTATAAACTTTATCTAAAATTTTATCAAATCTTTTATTGGTTAAAGGGTTCTGAGAAATATAATACATCTTACGATCAGGAAAAATATCTTTAATTGAATTCACCGAATCTCCATTCAATACGAGATTTTCATTTATTTGTCTTAAACTATCTACAAGCAAAGTATTTACATCAGTGTTGTTAGGATCACATAATACAACGCTACCTTTTTCTACCACACTGACTGCATCAGTTACCATGGGCCAATTCCCGTTATACTCTACAGATTTTAGAAGTAATAAATTAAAGGGGAGTCCAGTAATAAGTGCTATCGTACAAGCAATTACGGCGCCTTTCTTTGATTTTATTAACAGCCCAACTAAAATCAGCGCAAAGGGAACAATGAAGATATAAAAATACCTAGAAGCATAATAGTTTTTGGGGGTATCAATTCTTAATATAGTTTGCACCGACAATGCAAACAGGAACATTAAGGCAATTAACTTCTCACGATAGCCCCAATTAATTGTTTTATTGAAGATCTTGTAAATGATCACCGGAATACTTAAAAACGAAGTTGCCGCAATGATACTGATTATGTTCAAATACAGAATAGAGTAAAGCCCCTGATTTGCATACTGACTTCTTCTGACCCATGTACCGCCTTCTCCTTGGATATATCTATCTGTAAATCCTAGTTTGTAGCCGTTATATAAAGTAAAGAATAATAATATTACTGTTATTATTTTTATAACTAAGACTCCATATTTTTCAAACAAGGTATTAATTATATCAAAAAAATTTTCATTATCTTTTTTTAGCAGATAATAGACAAAAGCTTGAATGCATAAACATATTAGGACGTTTATCATAATTATGAGAAACAACGTTTCCGTGCTCAACGTGGTTCCAAACATATCAGCTAATTGAAAAGAAATATATATATTAGAAACTTTATAGGCATAAAGTGTGGAAACGCCAAATAACGTACAAAAAATAGTATTGGCTTGAAAATAAGCTTTGTTCTTTGATATAATCCCCAGCAGTAATAAAAGACCAAAAATAGCTGGGAAATACGGAAGCATAGTGAAATGTACGAAGCCTAATATTCCAATTAAAAATCCTGATGCAATTTTAAAATAACTATTGTATTCCGTTATAAAGAGTAGAGAAAATAGCATAATTGAAACAAATAGCATTTCAGAAAGCGAATTTTTTGCTAGGTATATTCCCAACGGCAAAAACAAGAACATAAAAAAAGCCATATACTGGCTATATTTTTTCGCTTTTAAGTTTTGCAAAATATAAAATAGACAAAGTGCCGACGCAAAAAATAGAAAGCTTAACACCTGAGAAATGTTGGTTACTCCTATCATTTTTCCCGAAAGCGCCATTAATGCAGGCCATGTAGGTAAAGCATGATATTCATATTTATAAATATTTTGGTCACTGAATTTTTTATTCAGCCCTATCTGCTGCTTCTGCAAAGCAATTAATTGATCTCTGGTCTCCCCGTTAACTAGGCTATATTCACTTAAAATTTTTGTTGAGCCCGTTTCCCCGTACATCAGATCTATTGCTTTCATTCCATATAGCCCCGCGTCATAAGTTGTAGCAATAGATTGAGATTTTAATGAAATAAACGGTAATATACTTAACATTATAATAATGAGTATTAAGCTCTTTTTTATATTAAAATCTATCTTATGAAAAGTTTTTTTAAAATTAGTTAAAAATAATACCATATTAACTACAAGGATTATCAATAAAACATATTTTACACGGAATAAATCAAAGAAAAGCATAAGTGACGATATATAAAGATACTCCACAACAAAGGACAGCCCTGATATTGTTAACAGCTTCAATATTTGTACTCTTTCAAAAAACTTGGAGATGTATCCGCATAAGAATAGTACAGAAGAAAGAGTAAGCGTAATATATATAAAGTTAATATAGTTCATATAAAGTGCCTTCCTTCATTAACCCAATTAGCCACTCGTTATGTTCAAGAATCAATCGTCCAAGTACTAATTTCCCTCTCCAAACCACTCCCTCCTGTACCTCCGATTCATTACTCCTCCCCGTTATTTTTTAGCTGAAAGCATTCTTCATAAACAGCAAGTGTCTCCTGTGCACACTTTTCCCAAGTAAATAGTGAGGCTTGCATTATGCCTTTGTCCGATAGCCTTTTGCGCAACTCTGTCGACGACACCACCCGCAAGATTGCATCACTAAGCTCATCTACATTGTAGGGATCTATCAAGATCCCAGCATCCCCCACCACTTCAGGCAAAGAAGATATCTTCGAGGTAATCACCGGCACACCACAGGCCATGGCTTCTAACGGAGGAAGGCCGAAACCTTCGTAGAGCGAAGGATAAACAAAGGCTAAGGCCATATTATAAACGGTTGGAAGATGCTCATCCATAATATAACCCGTAAATATTACGTCATTAGTCAGTTTCAGTGCTTCAACACGCTGATATATTTCTTCATTTAACCAACCTTTGCCGCCAGCAAGAACTAGCTTCACTCCAGAGTTTCCAATAGTAGCCTTAACCCGCGAATAAGCTTCGATTAAGCGAACCAAGTTCTTCCTCGGCTCAATTGTCCCAACATATAGGATAAAATTCTCCGGGAGATTATAATACTTATGTACATCCATCCCTTGGACATCCGAGACGTCCATCCTGTGAAATTTATCACTTACCCCTGGGTAAATTACAACTACCTTGTTTTCGTCCACCTTAAGAAGCTCAACGATCTCTTGTTTGGCGCTATTTGAAACTGTAATAATCCTGTTTGCATCCTTCATGCGTCCTTCAAAAAATCTTAACATAGCAACACGACGACTTGGATGATACTTAGGGTAGAGCCTATAAGACATATCGTACACGTTAACCACTCTAGTTCCGCGAAATGGCCTTAGCATATAGTTCGGCTCATGATATAAGTCGAATTTTTTTGAAATGCCCAAGACATCTACAGGGGAAACTCTCCACAGCCACCTTTTTGCTTTCATCAATTGAACATTGACAGGTAGATCTGCCGTAGGCATGTTTTCAGGACACAAAAGTGTGTAGGTGTGCTTAGTGCTTAACTTTGCTAGTCCTTGCACCATATTCGCAGTAAAGTAACCTATCCCGCTTTTTACTGCCGTCATGCTAGCCCCATCGATCAAAATATTCAACTTTGCTCCACCGTCCGCTTCAAGTTTAATTTCAACGAGTCGTTGAGCGACTTCAACGCAATTATATTAATGAAATGAGACTGCGACTAATTTCTCTAAGCAAGGACTCATCTTCCTCGATACCCGCCTGACTTACAACTTCAGCTACCAATTCAATCAATCCTTCTGAAACGAAATAGTCTGTACTAACCTTATTGATAAACTCTGCATATTCATTCGCTACATGACCGAGAGAACAATAATGCTTAGCATAGTTCCAAGCATTATGTGACATCTTAGCGAGTAGATCTGGTTGCTCAAATAACTTCATTAGTGCATGATATATATCTTCTTCTTCATTTTCCATACCGATCTTCATAACAAAGTCGCTCGGGTATTCAGAGAAGGCACCAACATCACTAATCAGCGCCACCTTACCATAGCCAAACATTCGGTGTAAGTTCCCAGACGATTCTCCATGATATGGAAATCTTAAATTAATGCAAATATCCGTAGCTTTCATAAAGTCCGTGTAAGCGTCCAACTGTAAAAAACCCTTAAATTCTACAACATCACTCAAGTTTAATTCAGCAATAATTTTATCCAGCGGATATTCAGGTTCATTTTGTTCTCCCACTAAATAATACTTTATTTTTTTCTTGATTGGGGCTTTCATCCTTGCAATTGCGGATAACACCTTATGGATACGTTTTGATGAATTGATGAAACCAAAAGATGCTAATATAATCACGTCATTGTCAATACCAAGATTTTGCCTTGCAGCTTTTTTGTCAAATTCCATATCTTGTGTAATTTCCGGAGTAAGAAGTGGTATTACTTTAACTGGGACATCCTTATTTATCTTTTTGATTCCCTGACGCGCATAAGTGGAATGCACAACAATTCCTTTGGCACTATCGATCAGTCTTTTGTTTAAAGGGAACTTAAGAGCACCCTCCCCTCCCCATAGTGGAGCTGTTTTCTCTTTAATGAATTTCATTGCCAAATTTCGTCCTAAGTCGCCGTAATTATATTCCATCTCACATATGTATTCTGAATTTTTCCCTTGGGCAAATGTCAAAGCCGCTATCAAATGGTGGATGGCAAAATCATGCAATACTACAATGCCAGGGTGTTCAATTGCCTTTTTATAAATTTCTCCATGATAATCGGCATTATTCCCGATGTGATACATTGTGGCATCAAATTGTTTTTGCTTATTAATCAATTCAAAGTCATCTATTTTGTGGACCGAGAAATCTCGTATTATATTCTTATCAATCTGGGCCATTTGTTTCTTAGATACAAATAGCTCGATATTCACATGTTTTCTAAGATGTCCCACCAAATCATAACTATAATCGGCGATGCCAGACTTTAAAAATGGCAATGGTGAGAAATAAGCAATATTTTTCATCTTGAACCTCTCTCAGTTTATAATATTGATTTCGTAAGTTCATCAACCACATCATCCCAATTTAAATCTTTAACCAGTTGGTAACCTGCATCCCCAAGCATCAGTCCCAACTTCTTATTTGCATAAAGCGAGTTGATACTCTTACCTATTGCATCTGGTCTCGGATCCGATATAAGTCCACCTACTCCATCTCCAACAAACTCTAGTACACCGCCGGAATCATTCGTAGTTACTACTGGTTTTTTAGACAACAG
>Ga0209123_1003585_pt1 | contig 11451 bp, 12 predicted proteins | sample BarGraIncu00431A_FD_184500 | JGI IMG/M metagenome (GOLD analysis project Ga0209123, IMG submission 184500) | Arctic peat soil microbial communities from Barrow, Alaska, USA - Barrow Graham LP Incubations 004-31A (SPAdes) (version 2) | ecosystem: Environmental > Terrestrial > Soil > Wetlands >...
TCATACTTAAATTATACATCAAAAGTGGATTCCTCGGAATCCACTTTTGTATTTACGAAAGAAAAAAGAGCCATCTCATAATAGAAATTACTTTCTATTGTGAGACAGCCCCTTTTGTTTGATTTTATTACTTAGATGAGTTAGAAGATCCTAAAACATTAGTAATTTTACCTTCAACTAATTTAGTTATGTTGTTTCTTGCTTCGCCTAGATATTTTCTAGGATCTATTTCGCCAAGATTTTTTGTAAGTACTTTTCTTATTGAACCAGTCATTGCAAGTCTTAAATCAGTATCCATGTTTATTTTACAAACAGCCATAGCGGCAGCTTTTCTAAGCATTTCTAATGGAATTCCTTTTGCACCCTTCATTTCTCCACCAAATTCATTGATCATAGTAACATAATCTTGATCTACAGCAGATGCTCCGTGAAGAACTATTGGAAAATTATGAAATCCAGCAGCTTCTAATTTCTCTGTAATTAAAGCTAATCTTTCAAAGTCAAGTTTAGGTTCACCTTTAAATTTATATGCACCATGGCTTGTACCTATAGCTACAGCTAAGGAGTCAATGCCAGTTCTTTTTACGTAATCTACTGCTTGTTCTGGATCAGTATAAGTTGCGTCTTTGGCTGAAACATTAACAGCATCTTCAACACCAGCAAGTTTTCCAAGCTCAGCTTCAACTACAACACCTTTAGAATGAGCAAAATCAACTACTTCTTTAGTTGTTCTTACATTTTCCTCATATTCAAAATGAGAACCATCATACATTACTGAAGTGAATCCAGCAGCGATTGCAACTTTAACGGTAGCCATATCTGGACCATGATCTAAGTGGAGTGCTACATCAAGACCAGTGTCTTCTACAGCTGCCTCTACCATTTTTCTAAGGTATGTTGGCCTTGCATATTTTAGAGCTCCGGCTGATACTTGAAGTATAACGGCTGACTTATGAGTAGCACAAGCGTCGATAACTCCTTGAATTATTTCCATGTTATTGATGTTAAAAGCACCAATTGCGTATTTTCCTTCTATTGCATCTTTGAACATTTTAGTAGTAGTAACTAAAGCCATATTAATTCCACCTTTCGAATTTTATAATAGGGACATATATTGTCCCTGCGGGACAGTTTATTACACAATACAATTATAAGCTATAAATGGACTATTTTCTACCCTTTTACTATAAATGATGCACATTAATTAAATAATTAAAAAACATTGCTTATAGATACTTTTTCGTGAGCCATTATATGCTCAATAAGATATTTCATGTTATGTACAGTAGCTAAGCCCTCGGACTTATCCTTGATTTTTATATATTGAGTTAGTTTTAAAATCTCACTATCTATATGGTCTAAATCTTCATGATGTTCATATACAGATATTAATTTAGAAGCGTCTTTCCACTTAGCAATATAATTTAATGATAATTTGTATGCATCTTGATAGTTCTCTTTAATTATATCGTTTTCAAGAGCACAATTCAAATTTTGCAATTGAATGCAACTTCTGTTTATAAAATTTACAGAAAAAAATATCCCTACCATCATTATAACGAATAAACTAAATGCTATCAAAACATTTTTCATCTTTTATTTTCTTTCCCTTCTTTAAGTTGATAATAAAAACTATTTTTAGAATCAAGCATGCCTATAAAAAGATCACTTGCATAGGCAATTTTATTCCTTTTTAATATGTTCTTTAGCCAGGTTTCGTCTTTTTCTAAAAGTTTTAAGTTCTTATAATTAATGACACCATCCATAATCAAAGGTATAGGTAAAGACTCTTGAGTTATATTTATATTTAAATCATTTTTTGTTGCAGCTGCTTGACCTGTTTTTGGTAAAATGGACAATGCACCACTAGTTTCCAAAATAGCATATTGGATATCAGATAAATCAAAATATCCTTTTAATCTAAGTTCTTCTAATAAATCATCAATATTAAATCGTTGATACCTGAGCTCTTTAACATCAATTTTGCCGTCTCTTATTAATATGCTTGGGTTACCAGTTAACATTCTCCTAGCCTTTTCACTTTTGAGTTCAATATAAGATGATGCTACTTGAAGAAATAATAAAGTGATTATTGGTATAATCGCATGTATAATTGGTATTCTTATATCTTCCATGGGAAATGTAGCAAGATCGGAAATCATCAAAGCAATTACGAGCTCGAAAGGTTCAAGCTGTCCTATTTGTTTTTTACCCATCATCCTCATAATAAATATTATTGTAAAGTATAAGAGAAAAGTTCTGATTACTAAAACAAGCACAATATCACCTCTTTACTATATAATGTATATGGTTTGTTAAATCACGAAAATTATAAGGGGTAAATGATACATTTTTTTAAAATTACAGTATAATAGTACTAATAACTAAAAATAGGGGATGGGTAAATGGGCAGTTTTGATATAGCACTTAAGGATGGTAGAAACGCTGTAGCTAAAGAGGGGACTATGTTAAATGAAATTATTAAAGAATATAATTTGAAAAATGACTTACCGGTAGTTTTAGGTAAGATTAATAATAAAATTTATGAACTAGGAACCACTATTATGCATGGGGGTAATTTTGAAACTGTTGATATTACAAGCAGAATTGGAATGACGACTTATGTTAGGACTCTTCAATTTGTGTTGATAAAAGCAATTTCTGAATTATTTCCAAGGGCAGATATTTCTATTGAACATTCGCTAAGTAAAGGATTGTTTGGAGAAATTCATAAGACTCCAATGCTTGATATTGATGATATATATGATATAAAAAATAGAATGAGTGAAATAATAAAAGCAGATATTCCTATAAGAAAAATAACGTTTTCTAAAGAGAGAGCAGTAGAAATATTTACGCAGTATGATATGCAAGATAAAGTAAAGCTTTTAAAATATGTTAGCGCAAAGGAAATAAAGCTTTATGAATTAAATGGAAGATATGACTATTTTTATGGTCCTATGGCTTATTCAACAGGGATAATAAAAATATTTGATTTAATGTATTATGAACCAGGGTTTATATTAAGATATCCGACAATCGATGCTCCGGACAGACTTCCCAAATTTAATAAACAAGAAAAATTAGCTAAAGTGTTTTATGAAGCAGCTCAATGGGGAGAAATACTAGGGGTTGGAAGTGTTGGGGCGCTAAATGATGAAGTAGTAAATGGCGATATTGTTAATTTAATCAGGGTGGCTGAGGCGCTCCATGAAAAAAAGATTGCATATATAGCGGATATGATTCACAAGAGGAAAGCAACTAAATTAGTGCTTATAGCAGGACCATCATCTTCAGGAAAAACTACTTTTTCAAAGAGACTAGGTGTTCAATTAACCGTAAATGGGTTAATACCAACATTTATTTCGTTAGATGATTATTTTGTTGATAGGGAATTTACCCCAAGAGATGAAAATGGTGATTATGATTTTGAATCTATATATGCTTTGGATTTAAAACTTTTTAACAAGGATTTAGAATTACTACTTTGTGGCGAGGAAATCGAAATACCAAGTTTTAATTTTAAAACGGGGAGAAGGGAATGGGTTAACAATAAAATTAAAATGCCTCAAAATGGAATTGTGATTGTAGAAGGAATACACGGATTAAATGAAATATTAACTTCATCAATACCTAAAGAGAGTAAGTTTAAAATATATATTAGCCCTTTAACGCAACTAAATGTAGATGATCACAATAGAATTTCAACAACAGATGTAAGAATAATTAGGAGAATAGTTAGAGATTATTTATCTAGAGGATATGGTGTGGAAGATACTCTTAAAATGTGGCCATCTATAAAACGTGGCGAGGAAAAGAATGTTTTTGTATTTCAAGAGCAGGCAGATGCAATGTTTAACTCTAGTTCAGTCTATGAGCTTTGTGTGCTTAAAAAATTTGCATTAGCAGAGCTTAATAAACTAGGGGAAGATAGCCCAGTATATTATGAAGCAAGTAAATTAAGAAGTTTTTTAAACTTCTTTAAAGATGTAGACAAAGATTTAGTCCCAGATAATTCAATAATCAGAGAATTTACTGGTGGAAGCTGTTTTTATCAATACTAATGGAATGGAGTATGAAATTTCTCCTACGTGCCTTGCAAATTACGTATGAGAAATTTTGATACATGATATTTAGGGACGGAAGAGGAGGACAAAATGAAAAACTATAGTGCTTTTGATATATTAGGTCCAATTATGATAGGACCATCAAGTTCGCATACAGCTGGTGCGGCGAGGCTTGCGAAGGTTGCTTCTATTATTGCGGGTAAGGATATAATGTCAGTCAAATTTGTGCTTCATGGGTCTTTTGCTAAAACATATAAAGGACATGGGACAGATAAGGCATTAATTGCAGGAATTTTAGGGATGGATCCTTGGGATGATAGGCTTAAAGATTCGATGAATATAGCTAAGGAGGAAGGGCTACACGTTGAGTTTGCTTTTGCTGATTTGGGCGATGTTCATCCGAATACAGTAAAGTTTGTTATAACGAAAAAAAGTGGTAGAATAATTGAGATTATTGGTTCCTCGGTTGGCGGAGGAAATATTTTAATATTTCAGGTTGATGGAGAGCCCGTTGAGTTTACAGGTAATTATCCAACAATTATAGTTAGGCATAAAGATATACCAGGTATGATTTCAAAAGTAAGTACTATATTATATGAGGGAAATGTCAATATAGCATTTATGAATGTATATAGAAATAGTAGAGGATTAAACGCAACTATGGTTTTTGAAACAGACACTATAGTGAATAAAGAGGTTCTAAATAGAATTAAGTGTATGGGAAATATATATAATATTAGAGAAATAGCACCATTGGTAGAATCATAATAAAATAGGAATATTAAATCATATCTTGTGGAAGATATATTACAGCACCAAAGGTTATAATTTAACTAAAGATAGTTACAAGGGGGAAAAATTGTGTTCGTAAACAAAGGAATAGAGCTTCTAAATATATGTAAGGAAAAGAATATACCGATTTGGGAATATACTATAATGTGTGAGATTGACGAGAGTGGGCTTTCGCGTAGCGAAATTATTGAAAAGATGAGAAAAAATTTAAATACTATGAGAGAAGCAGCAGAATATGGGCTCACAAACGAAACTAGGTCTATAAGTGGGTTAATAGGAGGCGATGCAATTAAGCTAAATAGGTATGCACAGGCTAAAAATACACTAACAGGTGAATTCATGATAAAAGCAATGGCAAGAGCTGTTTCTTGCTCAGAAGTAAATGCAACTATGGGTAAAATAGTTGCAGCACCTACAGCAGGTTCTTGTGGGATAATTCCAGCCGTTGTTATTACTGCAGGTGAAAAGTTAAATAAAACTGAAGATGACTTAATTAATGCACTATTTACGTCAGCTGGGATAGGTATTATAATTGCTAAAAATGCTACATTATCAGGAGCTGAAGGTGGATGTCAGGCTGAATGTGGTTCGGCTGCTGCTATGGGCGCAGCTGCAGTAGTTGAAATGATGGGGGGAACCCCCGCTATGGCAATGGACGCAGCAGCTATTGTGATAAAAAATATATTAGGCCTCGTATGTGACCCTGTTGCAGGTTTAGTTGAGGTACCTTGTGCTAAGAGAAATATAGCTGGGGCTGTAAGCGCATTAACTACTGCGGATTTGATTATGAGTGGGGTTACAAGTCGAATACCTTTTGATGATACAGTAATTGCAATGTATAAGGTAGGTAAGCAATTGCCTTGTGAACTAAGAGAGACTGCTATGGGTGGACTTGCGACCACACCAACAGGGATGCAACTTGCAAAACAAATTTTATCTAAATAATAAAATATATAACATAATTTAATTTATGCAATAATATAATTAAACTAAAAGGTGATTATTTGGCACATAGAAGAGTTGTTCAAAATTATTACGATGATATAAATAATCTGGCAGATATTTTAACTAAATTAGTTAGTTCATACCGTTTATTAATAGGCGGAGCAAATGAATTAAATGGAATTGCATTATCTAAAAAAAGTGACGTTAAGGATGCACTTAAAAGAGCGGATGAGGTTGGAAACATTATTGATGAAACAATAAAAGTGCTAGATGATGCAAGTTATAGTTACATGTCTTATTGCAAAATGAAAACCGAAATTATGAAAAGCAAGCTTCAAATAGAGTATATAGAAACAGAAATTGACGAGGAGTTAAGGTTGAAAGATTAGAGTAGGCTATTTATTTTTATGTGCCTAAAAATTGTTATAAATATTAATTTGGTACCTATTGGTTAGCGCATTAAAATGTGTTTAACCAATAGGTATTTTTTTGTTGAATTAAATTAATAACAATTCAAGAAAATAGTTGTAATTTTCGATCAATTCAGTTACAATGATAAAAATAAAACATAATAATACATAACAAAACATAACGATACGTGCCGTTTTTCTAAACATTGGATACGATTTGTTATGTTTTAATTGGAAATGTTAATATATTTATAGGGGGAAGGAAAATGAAAAAAGGATCACGTTCTTTATTAGCTATGGTATTAGTTCTATTTACATTGGCAATGACAGGATGCTCACAAAAAGCTAAAACTGCTGAAACACCAGCACCAGTAGTACAAAAACAAGTTACCCTTACAATTTCGGCTGCAGCAAGCTTAACAGAAGCTATGGGCGAAATAAAAGCACTTTATAAAAAAGAGAAACCAAATGTTACAATAAATTATAATTTTGGTGCTTCTGGAGCGCTACAAGAGCAAATAGAACAAGGCGCAAGTGCTGATTTGTTTTTTTGCGCTGCTACAAAACAGATGACTGCACTTAAGGAAAAAGGTTTATTAATAGATGCTACCAAAGTTAATTTATTAGGAAATACAGTAGTACTTATAACTAAGAGTGATTCTACATCAAAAATTAAAAGTTTTAAAGATTTAGAAAACAGTAATATAAAGAAAATCGCTTTGGGAGAACCGAAAACTGTTCCTGTTGGTCAATACTCAGAGGAAATATTGACATCTTTAAAAATACTTGATAAAGTAAAAGCAAAAGTAGTTTATGGAAAAGATGTCAAGGAAGTTTTATCTTGGGTGGAATCAGGTGATGCAGATGCAGGAATTGTATATGGCACTGATGCCAAAACCTCCAGTAAAGTAAAAGTTATAGCAGTTGCTGGAAAGGAATTATATAAAAAACCAGTGGTATATCCAGTGGCTGTAATTAAAGCTAGTAAAAATATAGATGATACTAAAGAGTTTTTGAAATATTTATCTAGTTATAAAGCAAAAGCAGTGTTTGTTAAATATGGATTTAGTTTTCTCTTGAAATAAGTTAGGAGTTGGAGTGTATGTCAGAATATTCACCATTATGGATTTCCATAAAAACCTCTATTACAGCTACTTTTATAGTATTTTTTATTGGGATTGCGGCAGCTTGGTTTATGGCTAGCTATAAAGGACGCGCTAGAGGAATATTAGATGGCATTCTGACATTGCCAATGGTACTTCCTCCAACGGTTGTAGGATTTATATTACTTATGATTATAGGAAAAAATTATCCAATAGGAAAATTATTAAATGGATTTGGAATTAATATAATATTTACATGGTTTGCTACAGTTATAGCTGCAACTGTAGTGGCTTTTCCATTAATGTATAAGACGTGTGTCGGTGCTTTTAAGCAAATTGATGTTAATGTTATTAATGCGGCAAGAACCCTCGGAGTATCTGAGTGGAAGATTTTTTGGAAGGTTGCCGTGCCACTAGCTTGGCCAGGAATCGCAGCAGGGACAGTACTAGCTTTTGCTAGGGCACTTGGAGAATTTGGAGCCACAATAATGGTTGCGGGTAGTATTCCCGGCAAAACAGAGACAATACCTATTGCAATATATTTTGCAGTGGTAGCAGGCGAAACTGGAAATGCTATTAAATGGGTTATATTAATATTTATAATATCTCTAACAGTAATGGTCGCTAGTGATAAATGGGCTGAAAAGCAAATGTTTATAGTATCATCTGCAAGGAGAAAATAATTATGAATTTAGAAGTGAATATTACAAAAAAACTACAAGGATTTGAGCTTAGAGTAAAATTTAATGCAGATAAAGATATTTTAGGGCTGTTAGGAGCATCTGGATCAGGGAAAAGCATGACACTAAGGTGCATTGCGGGAATTGAAACCCCAGACAGTGGCACGATAGTGTTAAATGGTCGTGTCTTGTTTGATTCAGAAAATAAAATAGACATGCCCATTAGAGAAAGAAAAGTGGGTTTCCTTTTTCAAAATTATGCACTTTTTCCTAACATGACCGTAGAACAAAATATTGCTTTCGGTCTAGTTAAAAGTATTTCAAAAGTTGAAAAATCTAATAGAATCAAGAAGAAAATTATAGATTTGCAACTTTTAGGAATGGAAAAGAGATATCCTTATCAATTATCAGGCGGGCAACAACAAAGAGTTGCACTTGCAAGAGCACTTGTTGTAAATCCTGAAATATTACTTCTAGATGAACCATTTTCAGCATTAGATGAGTACCTTAGGAATAACATGACTATTAGGCTACAGAAGGATCTTAAAAAATTTAAAGGAACTTCAATTTTTGTTACTCATAACATGGAAGAAGCTTATCAATTATGCAATAATATAATAATAATAGCAGGGGGAAGTATTGATGCTATTGGGCAAAAGGACATTATATTTAACAACCCACCAACACTTTATTCTGCTAAATTAACAGGTTGTAAAAATATCTCAAAAGCTAGGAAAGTTGAATCCAATGTAATAGAAGCAGTTGATTGGGGATGCAGAATAACTTTTAATTATGAAATAGAAGGAAATATAACATATATAGGAATTAGGGCTCATTATATAGAAATTTCTGAAGAAGATGAAGCCATTAATACATTTAATTGCTGGGTTGTTTTTACTAGCGAGGCTTTATTTAGAACAAAAGTATATCTTAAGTTCAGTGAACCTATAGGAAATGAAAAAGATTATCATATAATGTGGGATATTTCTAAGGAAGAGTGGGATTTAATTAAACAAAGCTCCCTTCCTTTAAAAATAAGAATAAACCCTGAGAAAGTTATAAAAATAAAGTAAAACTCTGGTAGTAAAGGAGACAACTTTAATAAATAATGCAAAATAAAAGAGCTAAAGTAATAGCTCTTTTATTTTGCATTATTTATGACTACTTTTTTCTAACTCATCCATAATTTCTTCTTCAACTAATTCTATATTTGTCTTTCCTATATATCCAAATTTTATTTGTTGTGTTCTTATAAAATTCATAGCCTTATAATAAGTGGCATGATTCATAAAACCAAAATAGAAAAACACATAATCATAATGGGCTAAAAGACTAGTATCAAAATTTTCATTACAGCCATGTAAAGATCTAATTTCAGGATATTTTTCTCTGAATTTCCTTCTCCATTCTTTAGCTCCACCTATGATAATAATTTTTGTGTTTGATATGTAATCCGATAATGACTTTGATTGCACTAATGGAATATAATCATTATTTTTTTTGAATACATATTCTCGTAGACCATTTAATTCAGTTCTATAGCTTTTCTCAACTAATAATTGGTTTTCAAGATCATTGATTTTATTTTGCATTTCCACTACTTCAGAATTATGCGATTTATTTAATTTATTTAACTGATTATTTAGAGTTTCTTCAAATTTTGTATTTTCCATTTTATAAACTGTTAACTTAGTTGATATATCTTTGTTCACAATATTAACAGCATCTAAATTATTCTCTAAAGAGTTTATTTTGATAAGTAATATTTCTTGATTGTTTTCAAAATATTGGTCTTTAGCTTTTTTATATTCATTAATTAAAGATTTTATAAAAATACCATTTACAAGAACTTGAAGTATTATTTTAGGGTCTAAAGTAGTATATCCCATTTTAATATATGATAATAATATTTCATCAATATTTAAAAAATTTGAATTCGTGAAGAGGTGATTAACATCAAGTTTATTAATTATAAAAATATTCTTAAGGTTCTCACCTAATTTTTCAATGGACTGGGTATCACTATTTAATATATCTTTAAAACTATTTATTTTACCATACTCTCTTTTGAGTATTGCTTTAATTGTCTGAATCTCGGATTTATGTACTTCTAATTCTTTAGATATATCGCTTGTCATGGGATCGTAAAACTCAAACATTTTTATATCTTCAATAATTGACTTGAAGAACCCTTGATCCACTTCATTTACAGTACGGTATATCCCAAAATAAAAATATATTGCAGCTTCTAACCTTGCTTGTGATTTTCTGGTGGCTTCATCCATTTGAAGATATCTTTTAGTTAATTCTTTTTTATCATGTTTTTTAACTGCATTAAAAACTACTGAATAGTATTTTCTGAGTAATTTAATTATCTTGTTTCTTAAATTATAATCAATCTCCGCAATTAAGAGGATACCAAGAGCTTTTCTTCCTTCGATTTCTTGCTCAAGCGTACCTTCTGTCATAATAACATGCTTTGCACAGGAAGAGATTTTAACGGCATCATAATATTTGATTTCATCTAGAAGATATAACTTATTTATATCATTTTTTATGTCAGGGGTACTAATCATTGCAATACTTACATTTGCTAATATATAATTTCTAAGAATGTTCTTAGGGACATTCCAGGTTTCGCCTATCATTTTTGAAAAATTCTCGATATTTAAATTTATGACCTCTGATTTATCGTTTACTAACCCCACCTATAGAATGCCTCCTTTTTAAAATAGTAATGTGCAATGTAGAGATATTGTAATTAAAACCTTTTCACATTTTTTTAATTTGAAATTTACTTACCATAAGGTAAGAAAGTATAAACATTATAGTAATAGTAAGTGGAAAATTATGTGGTGAATTTAAGGTCACTAGCGCATAGATGGCTACTAGCATTCCAGCTAAAGTAATAGGAATACCTGTATAAACATTATTAAATGTAGAGTTATTATATCTTGCTAGTCTATATGCACCAGCTACAGGGTAGATTAAAAAACAAAGATAACCTAAATATCCAAGGGACAGGAAATCATATAGATTAAATATTAATATAGCAGGAGCAACACCAAAAGATACTAAATCTGCTAATGAGTCTAGTTCTTTTCCAAGTTCACTGGATACTTTTAAAAGGCGCGCTACTTGGCCATCATATCTGTCCATAAGTGCAGCTAATAATATAAAGGCTACAGATAACTTGTAATTAGCCTGAAAGGTCATCATTAAGGACAATAAACCAAAAACTAGATTTCCAAAGGTAAGAATATTTGGTATAGAAGATTTTTTCACTAAACACCACTCCCTAAAATAATAAAATTGCATTATAAATTTAACACTATGTTAGCATATAATTTGTATAAAAGATATTTTAATTATACATCATTATGTAATAATAATTAAGTATATAAATGACATATTTTATTTTAACGATATTTTAGCGACTCATGAGATAATTTTA